>Ga0070684_100000662_pt1 | contig 23780 bp, 25 predicted proteins | sample KBSC723LmetaG_FD_65653 | JGI IMG/M metagenome (GOLD analysis project Ga0070684, IMG submission 65653) | Corn rhizosphere microbial communities from Kellogg Biological Station, Michigan, USA - KBS C7.2-3L metaG | ecosystem: Host-associated > Plants > Roots > Rhizosphere ...
AAACACTAATTATCCTTCAGCTACTCCAAACCCTCAGCCAAGAGGTAGCAATAATAAAGGTATTATTATTGGTGTCCTGGCTGCAGCATTATTAGGTACTTGGGGTTACTGGCTTTACAAAAACAACCAGTCCTCGCAGGAGATTACAAGTCATGAAACAAAAGAAACAGCGTACATGTCTGCGAGAGATTCTGTACAAATGCTGTACAATGACGCTCTGTCTCGCCTTGACTCTATCACTGGAAATAACAACAACCTGCAGGGTCAATTGACAGACAAAAACAGCGAGATCGCTAAGTTGAAATCAGACATCAATAGCATTTTGCACAAGAAAAATGCTACACAAGCTGAATTAGCAAAGGCAAAAGATCTTATCAACCAGCTGAATTCAAAGATCGAAAATCTTGAAGCTGACAATGCAAGATTAACTGGCGAAAACCAGCAATTAACTTCTGCTAACACCCAGTTAACTGAAGAAAAAACAACTCTTCAGCAAAACCTGCAAACCACAACCGCTGAAAAAGATGAATTAGCATCTACAGTTGATGTGGCTTCCACGTTTAGCGCTGCTAACTTCGCGATCAGCCCAATTCACGAAAAGAAAAACGGTAAAGAAAAAACCACTAGTACAGCAAAACGCGTTGACAAGCTCGTGGTTAGTTTTGATGTTGAAAACCGCATCGCTAAATCAGGTCCTGCTGATATGTATGTAATTGTTACAGCTCCTGATGGTCATGTAATTTCTGATCCTTCAATGAACTCCGGATCATTTACTACCCGCAATGAGGGTGACAAAACATTTACTTCAAAAGTAACTGTGGATTATGAACAAGGTACACGCAAAGCAATGAGTGTTCCTATTCGTCAAAATGATTTCCAAACCGGTGATTACAAAATTGAAGTATATCACAACGGTTTCAAGATAGGTGAAGGTGTAAAAACCCTTAAAAAAGGTGGTTTATTCGGTTAATTGAAGTTTCCAACTCCTACAACCACGCCGTCCCGACTTGTCGGGACGGTTTTTTTATTACCGATCCGAAGAATCACAATCATCATTTTTGCTTGTTTAAAAAAATCAATGCTCAACTTCCTATCTTTGCGGTTGGCAGGTCTTACACGACCAGCTCCTGCTCAACCTCCCCAGGGCCGGAAGGCAGCAAGGATAGGCGGTTGTAGCGGTGCGATGTAATTAGCCTGCCTTTTTTATTTCATTCAACTATTATTGTTCGCCTATCATGAAATTTTTTATCGACACAGCCAACCTCGAACAGATCAAAGAAGCAAACGAATTGGGAATATTAGACGGAGTTACCACGAATCCTTCACTGATGGCCAAAGAAGGGATCAAGGGACAGGAAGCCATCTTCAAACATTACAAGACCATTTGCGAAATGGTACATGGCGATATCAGCGCGGAGGTAATTTCAACCAGCTTCAAAGAGATTGTGGAAGAAGGAAAGAAACTGGCCGCTATTCATCAAAATATCGTTGTAAAAGTGCCAATGATAAAAGACGGCGTGAAGGCGATGCACTGGTTCACGAATAATGGCATTCGCACAAATTGCACCCTTTGTTTCTCCGCAGGCCAGGCTATATTGGCCGCAAAGGCCGGTGCAGCATATATTTCTCCGTTTATTGGCAGAATAGATGACACAGGTTGGAATGGCGTTCAACTGATCGAGCAGATCGTAAAAATTTATAAGGTGCAGGGTTTTAAAACGAAAGTGCTGGCAGCTTCGATCCGGAATCCTAACCATATTGTACAGTGTGCTGAAGCAGGCGCGGATGTCTGCACATGTCCGCTCGAGTCTATTCTTGGCTTATTGAAACATCCACTTACAGACATTGGCCTTGCTAAATTCCTGGAAGACGCGAAGAAGTCCGCGTGATGACGTGAAACGTGAAACGTCAAACGTGAATACGACAGCCATTGTTACCGCAATGTCTCACTGATTCGACAAACCATCACAGATTTTTCAAATCGATCAAGAAAAATCTATGTAATCCGTTAGCCGCTACGATTGACGTTTCACGTTTCACGTTTGACGTTTCAGTGCGTTACTCCCTGCAAAAGGGAATTAACTGAAGTAAACCCGATCAATTCGTCTGCACGACTACCAAACGCGTGATAGTAAACCAGGATCATGTAATTATTTTCAGTGGCCCAATAATTCCCCTCTGTATTCGAAATTGAAAAATTTCCCGCATGAGGATCATCTGTGACGGTGACGTAAGAATAGTTGTAATAGCCCTGCTTGAGAAAAAGAGTCTTTTCATAGGCCCCGCGGTCCGCATTAAAAGTCATCTTTGTTGAATCATTAATCCCATAGCCCGTTAATTCACCATAGATATAAATGTTCTTTCCCTCGTAAGGGCGGTTAGCCGGAGGAAAATAACTGAAGTGCACTCTCGCATAGTCACCCTGCCAATACGGATTTACGTTATCAGAATTTTCAATTGTAAAGAGACCATTGAGATCACGGTAATACAAGTATGGCTGTTGCAATCGTTCACCATCAGGCTTTACAAACACATCGGTAACAGTTTTAGCCTTGTCAAGGCGTTGCATTCGATCGCTCATCAGGCGCAAACTACGAAGATCGATCCACCTCCATTCTTTTCCAGCCGGAAATGAAGTAATCGCCTCATCATTATATCCAAAATAATTACCCCGATAAATGTTAGGGCGATTCAGGTACATCGCGGTTGTCCATGCAAAGTTTTGAATAAGAACAACACGAACATCCTGCTGACTGAAAGTATTGACGGTGCTGTTCAATGTAACCCCCACATTTACTTTTTGATACTTCTGGAACCATTGGGCATTAAAAGGCTGCTGAATCTCAGCCGCAATTGACGACCTGTTGTCCACCACCAAAAATCGCTTTGTGAAAACGATTTTGGATGTATCTCCATCCAAAAAAACTTTTAGTAAATAATTTCCAGACCGGACGGGTACACAGTTACGGTCAGGTAACACAGCCTCATAATGAGTATAGCGGGTTATAGCGATCGAAGAAGTCCTGTAATCGCTTATACGAACGTTTTGAAACCCCCGTATGTAGTCAAGTGTAAAAAGAGTTGATGGTGTCCAATCAGCGTTGCAAAGCAAATAAGAGTAGTAATAATTTTTGACGTCTGCGTCCATATCGTCAAAATGAAGCTCAAACTGGTCAGCACTGTTCAACATCATTACGGGGTAGCTATAAATATCTGCATACCTCGTAAGGGTGACCGAGCGAATATTGGATCTGTAAATATGATCGGGAATTTGTGCATTACTGGTCATAAAACAAGCTACCAACCACAGCGTAAGCAAAATTTTCATAAAGTGTGTTTATGTATGATCACTTAAACGTATCGTGAAATTCCGAAAAAAAGAGGATAAATCTTTTTCGTCGACTATTTTTGTTCACAAGACATCCTCGAACAGACAAAATTCAGCCAGTGAAGGTTGCAAGTTTCATAGCCAATCGAATCGCATTTAACCGTCAACGATCTTTTTCACGGTTCATTATTCGCCTTTCCATTGTGGCAACAACGATCAGCGTCGCTGTCATGATCGTCACTCTTGCATTCACTAATGGGTTCCAGGAAACGGTGAGTCAAAAGATCTTCAGTTTTTGGGGACATGTACGTGTGCAGTATAAGCAGCCATTGAAAAGTACCATCGCAGAAGAAGAGCAGATAGAAAAGAATGACACGGTTGTTCAATTCATCAGGCAAAATCCAAATGTTGTCAGCATTCATCCTTTTGCAACGAAATATGCCATCCTGAAAACAAAAGATGAAATGGATGGCGTTTTGATGAAAGGACTGGATAGCAGTTATAATTTTGAACATATTCAGCGATTCCTGAAACAAGGAAGATGGTTAAAGTTCCATGATACGACTTATAGCCGCGAGATCATTATTTCCAGCTATACAGCCAATGAATTAAAATTAAACCTGAACGATAAAGTTGTGATCTATTTTATACGGCCTGATGGATCGTTGCGACCCGATAAACTTTCCATTGTTGGCATTTACAAAACCGGTATTGAAGATTACGATAAAACCTTCGCGATCGGCGACCTGAAGCTGATACAAAGATTGAATGGCTGGCAACCAAATGAGATCGGCGGCTATGAAATTTTTCTGAAGGACTATCACCAAATGCAAAAAGTTTCCGATGACATTTATTATACGATAGAAAAATTTCCGTCCAGTTGGGATACAAAGACTGTCCGCGATCTTTATCCAAATATTTTTGATTGGCTGGCTATGCAGGATGTGACGAGAAATGTTCTTATCGGTTTTATGGTAGCCGTAGCGATCATTAACCTCATTACATGTCTTATCATTTTAGTGTTAGAAAGGATAACGATGGTCGGCGTTCTAAAAGCATTGGGCGCAAGGAGCTGGACGGTGCAAAAAATATTTCTTCAGCATTCCACTCTCATCACTATTACCGGAATTGTGCTGGGTGCCGCTTTCGGGCTTGGCCTTTGCTGGTTGCAACAATCTACAGGTTTTATAAAACTGAATGAAGAGGCTTACTACATGAGTGAGGCGGCCGTAAAAGTCGTTTGGTGGCAAATAGCGCTTATCTGTGGTTGTACCCTACTGGTTTGCTTTCTCGTCCTGATGATACCTTCTATCATTGTCCGGAAAGTAAGACCGGTGAAAGCCATTCAATTCAGATAGTGGTTTTCATTCGCTTTATAAGTCGTTAAACAGTTTTAAAATGCTATATTGCCAAAATTTCCTTTATAATGATTGATGTTTCTACCGAAATAGATATCAATTGCTCAAGGGATAAAGTGGCAGAATACTCTGCAAACCCGGACAACGCACCAAAGTGGTATATCAATATTAAAGCAGCCAAATGGAGAACTCCAAGACCTTTGAAGGTTGGCTCCCAAATAGTGTTTAAGGCAAAGTTCCTCGGAAAGCCTCTTATATACATTTATGAGATATCAGAGTATGCCGCCGAACAAAAAATGGTAATGAGAACCATAGTAAGTCCCTTCCCCATGGAGACGATATATACGTGGAAAAGCATTGAAGGGAACCTAACCAGGATGAGTTTACAAAACAGAGGCAATCCCGGGGGTTTATCCAAACTATTGACTCCCCTTTTTTCATTAGCTATAAGAAAGGCCGCCAATAAACATCTTCAGCGACTGAAACAAATAATTGAAAAAGAGTGCGTCCTTCGTTAGCGAAAGAAGAGAAAATAACCTCTAACCGTTAACTTCGCTCAAAATTTTTTTAGATGAATTTACATGAATACCAGGCAAAGGAGTTGCTTAAGAAATACAACGTGCCTGTGCAGGAAGGTATTGCTTGCGGCGCGGTTCACGAGGTAGAAGAAGCTTACAGGCAGATCAAAACCCAATTCGGGAGCAGCTTCGCGGTTGTAAAGGCGCAAATACATGCCGGAGGGCGTGGTAAGGGAAAGATCAAAGAAACCGGCATCAATGGAGTGAAGGTTGGAAAAAGCCTGGAAGAGATCAGTGATTTCGCAAGAAAGATCCTAGGAGGTACTCTGGTTACTTTGCAAACGGGACCGGCGGGCAGAGTTGTACATAAAGTTTTGGTTGCGCAAGACATGTATTACGATGGGCCGAGCGAAAGGAAGGAATTTTATTTATCCGTTCTGCTCGACCGGGCGAAAGGCCAAAACGTGATCATGTACAGTACCGAGGGAGGAATGAACATTGAAGAAGTAGCACATAATACTCCCGAAAAGATATTTAAGGAATGGGTACATCCGTCCGGAGGATTACAGGCTTTCCAGGCCCGCAAGATCGCCTTTAATTTGGGCCTCACCGGAAATTCATTTAAGAATTGCGTGCGGTTTGTTACTAATTTATACAATGCATACGTTGGTTTGGATTGTTCGATGCTGGAAATCAACCCGCTTTTCAAAGCGGCCGATGACAAGATTGTAGCAGTAGATTGCAAAATGAATTTGGATGAGAATGCATTGATGCGTCATCCGGATCTCTCGGCGATGCGGGATGTAACAGAGGAAGATCCAACTGAAGTAGAAGCCGGACAATACAATCTAAATTTCGTTAAGCTTGATGGTAATGTTGGCTGCATGGTAAATGGTGCCGGTCTTGCAATGGCGACCATGGACATGATCAAATTGAGTGGAGGAGAGCCGGCAAACTTCCTCGATGTCGGTGGTACTGCCAATGCCCAAACAGTTGAGGCAGGATTTAAAATTATTTTGAAAGACACGAATGTAAAAGCGATACTCATAAACATCTTTGGTGGCATTGTGCGTTGTGATCGTGTTGCGCAGGGAGTTATCGATGCATACAAGAATCTTGGTAACATACATATTCCCATCATTGTTCGCCTGCAGGGCACCAACGCGGAAGAAGCAAAAAAATTAATTGACGAAAGTGGCCTGAAAGTTCAATCGGCCATTCTGCTTAGTGAAGCGGCAGAGCTGGTGAAGAAAGCAGTGGCCTAGATGATAATTGATAGTGGATAGATGACAGTTGATTCCCACTTGAGCGGGATTTTTTTGATTCTTTATGTAAATTTTTTGTCCATAGCATCGGGTAATAAATGACAGCTATGAGAAAATTATTATCCGGTTTGCTTCTTGTACTTTAAAACTCTCCCTAGGTATCGATAAGAGTGTTGTAATAAAAAGAAGCATTCTAAAAGAATACAGTCAGAAAAAATTCCTGGGCAGTAATAAATCCGACAGCCGCCAATACGAAATTGTTATTCGCAATAATAAACAGCAAGCTATTAATATCATAGTTGAAGATCAGGTCCCTATTTCGACAAACAAGGATATTGAAATAGAAAAAACATCCCATGAAGGAGGAGGTTGGACGATGATACAAAGAAAATAACCTGGAATCTGACTGTGGATGCAAAGAAAGATGCGAAGGTTCAAGTAGGGTATTCAGTAAAATATCCGAAGGATAAAATTTTACACTTGGAGTAAGGTATCATCCTTCGGCAAGCAAAAGAAAGAAAAGTACTTCTTCACACAGCCTCTACCTCATACACCGGACTAAATAAATAAACTCGTCCCGTTTTTATTTCCACGCACTTAAAGCGTTTTCGCATCTTTTCACCTCTTTTAAATATCCGCCCGTCATCACAGCGAAAAATGCCATTTTCCGGTATCTCCTCTACCAGCCTGTGATGACTTTTTTTGTCGTCATATCTTCTAAGCACCCTCACCAAACCATCCTCTGCACAACTCGTTGCAGCAGGGTTTTCCAATGAATCGAGAAGTTCTTTCTCAATATCTGGTGGGAAAATTTTATTCTGAAGAAATTGTTCCAGCAATTTTCCATAGATCGATTTCCATTCCCTGCCATGCGACAGCACTTTGTTACCGAACTTCTCAAATGTTAGCAGGTGAGCCAACTCATGTAATAATGTGATCAGGAAGGAAAATTTATTCAGGTTGCCATTTACGCTAATGCGGTGATTTGAAAAATGCGTACGGTGACGATAATCACCTAGTATACTTTTTCTTTCAACAGCTACAGTAAGATGTACTTTGTAAAATTGGAGATACTGCAGAACCGCTTCATAAGTTTCCGGCGGCAAAAATTTCTGTAAATGATCAATGGGGGCTTCCTTCTTAGGCATTTTTCTTTTCCTTCAACATCTTTGTAAGTACAGAGACTTCAATAAAAGTATAAACAAGATACAAACCCATACAGGTGAACAGAGCCGGCCTGTTTAAATTCTTTCTGAATAAAAAGATATAGATCAGGGCGGCTATCAAACAAATAAAGAGCTTTATCATAATGCTCATGTACACGCTGCGTACAAAAGCCTGCGGGTTTTCAGATTTCAAACCTTGCCTCGCAAATACAAACGATACAAGTGTTGCGGCAAAAAGGACCAGGTTTCCAATGATGAGCACCGATTGGTCAAACCCGGAGCGTTCGAAAAAATTTTTACCGGCAAGAAATAATGCGTTCAGGAGGATAAAAAAAATGATGACGGGGAGCAGTGCACTCCTATTTCTTCGCATCGTTATCTTTTTGTTTCGAGGTTTCTTTTACAATTTTATAAATAATCCCCACCAACACAATCACCGGCAATATCAATACCAGCAAAGGTGCAGAAATTTTCAACCACTTATCGACCTTTACGCCAACGAAAACAGCCAGCCCGAGCGCCACAAATATTTGGGTGCCCATGCTGGCATAGCGAAGAAGATCACTGTAATTTTTATTGGACCGCCGCTTTGATTCCATTGGTGCTGCTCACCCTGTCGGCCACGCTCAAACTGGATTTTTCGACAATGGGCTTTTCGTTGCTTCCCATGTGACACTGTCCATTGAATATAGCCGTGGGTTCTACCTGCAATTTACCTGCATAAACGTTTCCATTCACAACAGAATCGCCGCGCAATTGCAAAAGGTCTTTTGTTTTAATATTACCGGAAACCTTTCCGACAACATCGGCCTGGTTACCGGAAATATCGCCTTCCACACTTCCGCTGGCACCAATTACAATTTTAGAGGAGCTGCTCACGTTACCGACAATTGTTCCGTCGATCCTGAGATCATTGTTGCTGCTAATGTCGCCTTTGAGGGTCGTGCCGGCGCTGATCAGGGTAGCGCCGCTGCTACCATTGGTTTTTTCATTGCTCATAATCATGGTTGGTTTTTTAAACATAGGTATTTATTAAAAGTTTTTCTATCAGGATTTGGCCCTGGCAATTGGTGGGTTTGCATAAAACGACAGTGATCAGTAAAACCATTAACTTATCAGTCGTTCGAATAATCTTCTTTGGGTAAATTGATCTTCGTAGTATCCAGGTTCACCGAAACATCGCCCTTTAGCACCTTCTTTAATCCGTCTATATAACGTGCCTGGTAGTTTACTTGTTGTTCAAGGGAGTCAGTTCTGTATTTTAATTCCCTGTAGTCACGCCCGATTTTCAGGTCATCGTAGCCGGGTATATAGTACTTCAGGGGCGTAAAAACGATCAGGGCCACGGTAAGTCCTATCAACACAACAAAAATGGTACTCAGCAAGACATACACGCTAAACCTCGACAATTTAAAGGTTACGACTTCCTCATACGTATCATCGTTCATTACTACCAGCCGGTATCGATTACGCAACCTTTTAAAAGTGCTGTTGGTATCAAATTTTACCATAAACTAAGAATGAGAGCTAAAGGTAACAAAACAGGGAGAGAAATTTTAGGAGCGCACCATCGTATTTCTATTAGGTTTCTGTTGCGTCGCATCCAGATTTTTTCGGGATGCTTTCAGTAATTCTACGGAGCATGTCGGCATCATCTAAAAAGGATTAGGCTTGATGAGCCATTTGGCCAACCGAAATGGCGATTTCCTCTCAATAAATTTTTTTTCTCCATCTTTGCCCCATTCATAAATTAAGCATTAATAAATAATGGCGCACTTTTCCAATGAACTTGCTGTCGGGATCGACATTGGTGGTACGAATACTAAGTATGGTATTGTCAATCACCGCGGCGAGATCCTCGAACAAAACGATCTGAGAACGGATGCCTATCCAAAAGTGGAAGAATACGTAGATGCTTTGCATGAGGCCCTGCAACCGATCATTACAAAACATACTGGCGAAATGACGATCAAGGGGATCGGCATCGGCGCTCCAAATGGGAATCCATTCAGCGGAACGATTGAATATGCGCCAAACCTGAGATGGAGAGGAGTCATTCCTTTGTGCGACCTGGTGACGGCAAAATTTAAAATGCCCTCCGTCATTAACAACGATGCAAAGGCGGCGGCTATCGGCGAAATGACCTATGGCGCCGCAAGAGGGATGAAAGATTTCATCATGATCACGTTGGGTACAGGAGTAGGCAGCGGCATTGTTGTCAACGGCCATGTTGTCTATGGTCATGATGGGTTTGCGGGCGAACTCGGGCATACGACCATTCGGCCTGGGGGTCGCAAACATTACGGTACAGGCATGCATGGAACACTCGAAACTTATGCTTCGGCCACCGGGATTTCAATTACGGCTAATGAAATGCTGGCTGACAATCCCCACCAGGAGAGCCTGATACGAAAATACAGCAGGGAAGAGATTACATCGAAAATCGTGGCCGACGCTGCCACAAAGGGAGATAAAATTGCTCAGGAAGTCTACCGATTTACAGGACAAATATTGGGTGAAGCTCTTGCAAACTTTGTAATGTTCTCTTCACCTGAGGCCATCATACTTTTCGGGGGTGTTATTAAAGCCGGTGACCTGATACTAGAACCAACGAGAGAACACATGGAAAAAAATCTGCTGCCCATCTTCCAGAATAAAGTGAAACTTCTATTTAGTGAATTGAAAGAGGCTGACGCTGCGATACTGGGCGCAAGTGCACTTGTTTGGGAAATGAAGGAAGTCGTGTCTGGCTAGAATTTTTTAGGGATTGTATAAAGCAGCTGCTGTAATTTTCAAATCATCTCTTCGCTGAGCAAAAATAACTAACTGCCAGTTTTGTGTATTGTTATTGACTAATTCGTCCGGAACAGTAACCTGGAAATCGGTTTTTCCTTTTGCGGGCAATTTCAAAAATGATCTCACCACATTTGTGTGAGATAATTTTGCTCCACTATTCTCCCCTGCCTTTACGTTCACTTCGGCATGTTTCTGCACGACCGCCGCAATAAGATCACAGTTTTGAAGATCACCTTTCAAATAACAACTCACTGCCAGGTTATCATTCTCCTTTTTCACATCATTAATGATCAATTGCAGTGGCGTGGTTTCTTTCAATAATTTTCTAATGTCCGTTTCAGCTACTGATTTGTTGCTTCCTACCATTTCATACTGACCATTAATAACCAATTGCGGAGTGTAGATACTTTCGAGGTTAAACTGTTTTGCATAATCACGTTGACGGTCGGTGAAAGATGCATTGCTGAAGGGATCCTTCCAACCGTAGCGATCCCAATAGTCAACATGAAATGATAATGGAATGATATGGACATCAGTTGAAGCGAGTTGTGGCAGCAGGCGGTCAGCGGGTGGGCAACTTGAACAACCTTCAGAAGTAAAGAGTTCGAGTATCGCAAAAGATTGAAGAGATCTTTTTGAATGATGCTTATCCGCAGAGTTTATCTTTTTATCGATTTCAAAAACAGTGAGACCCAAGAAAATTATTATCAACATCCATTTCATAGATGCAAGCTACAAATAAGGAGGAATAAAATTCCAATCCGTTTGTTTACAGTTTAATAATGAAATAAAAAATCAAGGGACTATTTAGACTGCCTGAAATTTTGATCTTCCTGCATTTCACCATTATAGATCCTTAGATTGATCAGTCTTGCTTTTCCCTCCAGATGAACAATATAATTCAGCGGATGGAGAGGCTGTTCGATCTCCTGCACCTGGAATATCGTGTAATCATGGTAGGAACTCCTGACTGTTTCTTTTAAGTCTGCCGACATGTTAGCCTCACTGTAGGTCCGAAAAGTTTCGATCCAGTTTCCATTCCTGCTATTATAGTCAACACGGTAATCAATGTCACCAAAACTAAATAGAGCGACGACCAGGTCTGCTGTAGCATACCATTTTTCAGTTGAGGCATCATTAAAATGTTTAAGAAAATGTCTGAGCGCATTGGAATTAATGTCATTTCGATTGACACGAACTGCAACATTAAGCGGCTGGATCTTATCGATCGCATCTTGTCCCTCTGCTGTAAGGTTCAGCGATGTAATGAATATTCCCACTAAGCCGATGAAAGAGATCTTCTTCATACTTACGATTTTCAAAATGATCTTATTTGAGGTGGATAAAAAGATTGCTTGCAGGATTGGCTGATTGTCGGGGTATATAAAGATAGTGTGAATATATCAGTCCGGCAGGAAATAGTTTTTAACAGTTAATATAAAATAAAAGAGCGGGTAAGATTGGGTAAGACTAATTACCATTTGTCGCTACTTGCACGAAGCAACAAAGCCTTCTTAGAAAAGAAGGCCGTTTTGGTGTGCTCTGAACATTACAATAGACCGAATTATTTTTTATTTAGGCTTTTTGAATTTTTGCCATTCATATACTGCCCCGTTGCAAACCTGCAGGTTGATTAATTTCTTTTTTCCATCAAGATGTACAACATAAACTATAGGCTGATGAGGCTGTTCGATCTCCTGTACCTGGTAAATAGTGTAATCATAATAAGAACTTTTGACGGCTTGCCATACATCAAGCGGAAGTTTTGCTTCATCATAAATCCGGAATGTTTCAATCCAACTGCCGGTTCGGTCGTAGTCAACGCGGTAGCTGATGTCGTTCAGTGTAAACGTGGCGACAAACAGATCCTGTGTGCAAAACCAGTTCTCATTTGATACTTCAGGAAAGTCTGCCACAAAATTCCTGATGGCACGCGTGCTGATATTATTATAGTATGACGATTCGGTCGTCACACTTTCCCTTACTGTTCGCAAATAAGCAGGGACGACTCTCTTTGATGGTTCAACGAAGGCAAATTGCGCTTTTGCAATCGTTGAAAATGCGACGGCAATTCCAATGAATGCTATGATGAATTTTGTTTTCATATAAAAGATTTTAACGTGAATAATTTTTGTTTCGTATTTCAAATGATTTTGAATTGCGAGGCAAGCATCGCGGGATAGCCGGAGAACTACAGGATTAGTCGCATAACAAAGCAAATCAGTAACATCTTCTAAAGAATTTACCAGATAAAGGCATTCGCGAATGGGGGCATTTCCCGATCTCTTGAGTTGGTCGGGATATTTCAGACGAACGCAAACAATTTTTTTAATTAATTATTTGCCGGGAGATAATGCTTGAAATAAGAAGCCAGTGTAAGGCAGATACTCAATGACCTTTTTTGATGTGAGTGAGGACAACGAGCAGGTAATGAGAAGGCCTTCCTGGAAAGGAAGGCCGTTGATGTTTGCACTTTATATGCATGACTATTGAATAAAAAAAACTGTTGTTCTATTTAGACTTATTAAATTTTCCCAACTCTTGCATTTCCCCGTCGGAAATTCCAAGGTTAATTACTTCTTTTTTCCCTACCAGTTGGATTACATATGTTAAGGAGTTACGGGGAGTTTCAATTTCGTGTACGCGATTTATCTCGTAATCATAATAATTGCTTTTAACAATATGCCGTAACCCCTGCGACATTCTATCTTCAGTATACGACCGGATGGTGCGAAGCAAGTTTCCTCTTTTATCATAGGCAACCTGGTAGTCCATGTCATTGTAATTGAACATGGCAACAAACCCTTCGTTCACCTCGATCCATTTCTCCCCTGCAACATCTCTATATGTTTTAAGGAAACTTCTTATTACAGTCGGGTTTACGCGACCAGTAAGAGAATTTCCTGGCTCTGTTTTGTTCAAAACAACAAACCTTCCTGATGGCTTAACATGATTGCTGGCGAGTTGTCCGTTCACTGCCATAGCTGTTGTGATCAAAAGGCATATTCCCGGAATGCTGCTAAGGAGGATCTTTTTCATAATTGTGAATTTTCAATGAATAATTTTTTTGATTGACAAAAGGATCTCGTTGTTGCTTGTTCGGCACGGGCAACAGACAGCACGGTTGAATAGAAAACTATTCACTGAAATTTTTTATCAATCTTTAGTTTTGGGGAGTGGTATGTCGTTTTACACTTCGTACTATCGGTCCTCTTAAAGGACGTTGTTGGCTCTTCACGGATTACTGTCGCTGGGTAAACGAATTAATGCTTTAAGTCCAAGAAATAAAGCTTCAATAGGTCGTGAAGCAAATGAGAAAAATTTTAATCGTAAAGTTCTTCTTATTCAAATATACGACGCACTTCGTATATTATTGTATCATCTTTTTCGAAGAGTGAATATTTACAACCGGGGACGACTAATCAACATTTAAAACGGCGAAGGCATCCCTCTCTTTATTTTATTACGGTGGTTGTTCCCTTCAATTGAAATTTTTTTCCATCAAATCCGTCAGCACTTATTATCCACACAAAAGTTCCGTTGCTTTGCAACTGCCCGTTGACCTTACCATCCCATCCCTTTGTCATGTCGGTAGTTCTAAAAACTAATTGACCCCAGCGATCGTATACAGAAAAATCATCCAGGCGCTTAATCCCGTTGTACCGCGGTCGCAACAGATCATTCAATCCATCACTATTTGGAGTAAAAGCTGAGGGAACGAGGATACCTGGAGCGTTAAAGACCCTGATCTTTATTGAATCGATGGCTTTACAACCAATGTCGGTTGTTGCTGTTAAATAATATGACTGGTCATTTTGCAAACTAGCAGTAGGATTCTTTCCTCCAGTAGTGTTTAAACCGTTCGCCGGTGACCAGCTTAAAACAGGAACGCCATGGAAGTCTCCTGTCCAGTTTGCGTTAAGTGTAAATGGAATATTTGCCTGAACGGAAGTATCCTTTCCTGCATCAATAAAAATGTCCTCGACATGAATTTGGGAGGCGATATCAGTCGAGACACAACCATCATCCGCATTCACTATAAGATGAATGATCTTAGTGCCTGCCTGCGAATACACATGGAAAGGGTTTTGTTCGTGCGAGGTTACACCATCTCCGAATTTCCAGTTCCATCGTGTGATCGTTGTTGAGTTATCAACCTGGTGTCCAAAAAAACTAAGAGGCTGTTTCCAGCATCCGTCATTGGCTTCGACGCTTACCACAGGGCTGGGAAGGATCAAAAATGTTTTTGCGATCGTGTCAGACAAGCAACCATAGATGCTGGTCACAGACAGCCTGAGTTGATGTGTTCCCTGCGCAAGGTTTGATAATATTGGTTGCTCATCAGTTGAAACAAAGTTGCTGTCCAATGCCCATGACCAGTGTGAAACACTTCCGAAAGTACTACTTGATCGATCTTGTATTCCCAATGTCTTCTCTGTGCATGTATCGAATAACAGGAAATCAGCAACTGGCTTTGCCCCGATATTAATTTGTTTTTCTACTGTGTCACTCACGCATCCGTCCAGGCCAGTTATCACATGCTTCACCATGTATGCACCGGGCGATGAATAATTATGTGCCGGTGGATTTTGAAGGTTGCTGCCCGATCCATCACCGAAGTCCCAATAGAATTCCTTTATCCTTGTGAATGATTCTGATTGATCATAGAAAACAACTGAATCACCAATGCAGGCAGAATTATTTACCAGGTTTGTTTTAAAAACCGGGTTGAGTGAAGTGCAGAATTGCTGAAGATTAAATCCTCCACCCGTAGCCCCACTGAATCCCCAATAGACCATCGGATCACTATTAAACACTCTTTGCACAAGATCGTATTGCGCCTGCAAGCGAAATTGTCCGTCAAAATAAACAGTCAATATTTGTGCACCTGCATCCCATTTAATTCGTAACACATGCCACTGGCAATCCTCTATATTATCACTTGTTGCCGATGCGGGAATCGGCCCTGCAAGATCGTTTCCATGCGTAATGGCACCGTCCAGTTGAATACTGATATGATCATACTGCGGATCATTGCGACGAAGATTTTGCCAGGTATCTAAAGAAATGCCGACAGAAGGAGACACCCCTTCAAATCCCAACCCCTCACCGATGGTTCCAAGCTTTGTGCTGATTGGCTGAAGAACAAAAACGATCCCGTCAGCCCCTGCAGAATCAATGCAACCGAGGTAGACATTGAAGAAAAAGTCAAAAGAATTTGTAAGGTTGATCTTATTAGAATTCCAAACGCTACCACTTTGATTTCTCACCTCATTGGTGAGAGTATAGCAATTGCACCGATTTTGTGTGGCGGAACCATTAAGAATGTATTGAGAAAAGGAAGGCTTTGAAATAAAAATGACGACAAGGAACGGAAAAAAATAATTCAGCAGCTTCATTATTCAAATACCGCTTTGATCAGTAAAAGGAAAAAGTTGCAGTGTTAGAAGATCAATGATCCATCCTCGCCATCTCCCATTCTTTTCTTCCTAATCCGGGAAAGACATGTTTTTCGCTATGATAAGAGGAACGTACGAGTGGTCCGCTTTCGACGTAATCGATTCCAAGATCGTAACCTATTTCGCGATACCCGGCAAATTCATCGGGGTGAACAAAACGTGCAACTGCCAGGTGTTTTTTAGTAGGTTGAAGATATTGTCCTAATGTGATAACATCAACGCCCGCATTAGCAAGATCACGCATGGTCTGTATCACCTCTTCTTTTTTTTCGCCAAGCCCAAGCATTATTCCGCTTTTTGTCCTCATCCCTCCCAGCTTCAGCGCTTTCAGCACCTCCATGCTTCGCCAGTATTTTGCCTGGATACGAACTTGTCTTGTCAGCCGCTCTACTGTTTCTATGTTATGGCTCACGACTTCTGGTGCCGCTTCAATCACACGCTGAATATTTTCTTTCTCTCCTTTAAAATCGGGGATCAACGTTTCAAGAGTTGTCTCGGGGTTGAGGGATTTAACAGCTTTGATCGTATTATGCCAGACAATTGACCCTCCATCTTTCAATTCATCGCGGTCAACCGAGGTAATGACAGCGTGTTTTACTTTCATCAGGTGGATGGCTTCAGCCACGCGTTGAGGTTCATCCCAATCAACTGGCTCAGGCCGGCCAGTGGCAACAGCACAGAAACCACAACTGCGCGTGCAGGTATTTCCCAGTATCATAAAGGTTGCCGTTCCGGCTCCCCAGCACTCACCCATATTCGGACAATTGCCGCTTTCACAGATCGTATGAAGTCGATGTGTATCTACAAGATTACGGACATGTTTATAGTTTTCGCCAATGGGAAGTTTAACACGAAGCCAGTCGGGTTTCTTAGGCTTTGCTTCATTTATATTTGAGGAGACGTTAAGTTCAATCATAATTTTAAATTCGTCAATCGTGAATCGTCAATCGTGAATTGCAAATGTCTCACGACTCACATCCTATCACGCTACCGTTGAGAGCTGAATAGAACCCTGAACGTACAAGTGAGTGACACAACAGGCGCTTAATAGTAAAGCGAAAGCTGGTCAAAATAATTCACAAATTTACGGCTATGAACGACGACGGCCAAAGACGAGCGCCAGGTGGCCCTGGAAGAAAAATTGTCTTTCTTTAGCGTATAACAGTATGGGTATTTTCGTTGAATACGCTTCTACGCTGATGCCTGCCTCGATCCCGGAGACCAATTCATTATAGTGGCCCCAGTCAAAGCGCAAAACGGTCTTTAAAAAAAGTCCCGGTTTGAACGTCATTTCATTCCAGCCTTTCCCTAAACCTGCGCTGCCAATGATGAGAGTGGGGTCCAAAAACGCGGCGCTGTCCTGCTCGGTGTATTTAATTTCCCTGCTGCCATTGCCCTCCTGTACCTGGAGGTAATATGGTCGCAATAATCCAGCTGAAAAACCTCCCTGGTAGTTCAGGAACAAAGCCACACCATTTTTGTTTCCTTTCTGACCAAAAAGATATTGACGGCCGAAACCTAATTTAAGTTGGTAAAAATTATGTTGTTTCCCGTAGACGTAAGGATTATTCACAGTAAAAAATCCTGTAGGCGTTTTTTCTTCTTTGGGATCTTTGATCTCAGTAAACTCGATCGAATAAAGATTTGCGTTGCGCCTGGTTGCTCTTTTGCCATACTCATAAAAAAGACCATAACCATCTGTTCTTAATTCAAAACCAAATATGCTTTGCCTGTTATAGATGAGTGCGCCTTCTTCATCCTGCTTTACCATTGCAGCAATATATTGTTGGCGTTCTGCTTTACGTTCTTGCTTTGATAGTTTTCTTTTGGTGGAGTCCTGAGCGAGCAAACTGAAACAAAAACCTGTTAAAATAGCCAGAATAATAAGTCTTTTCACAAATGTCCTTTTAGATATATAGTAAACGTAAATTTAGGCTAAAAATTGAAATGACTTCCAAGGTTATTTACGAAGGCGATCTGCGGACAACCTGCGTACATATTAAAAGCGAAAATAGCTTTGAAACGGATGCCCCTGTGGATAATCACGGAAAAGGTGAGCGATTCTCTCCTACTGACCTCATGAGCACCAGTCTCGGTACCTGCATGCTCACGGTGATGGGAATTAAGGCAAAAACGATGCGGTTTGATCTGAATGGCATTGAGATCGAAGTTGAAAAGATCATGAAGGCCGAACCGCGGAGAGTCGGCGGTATCAATTTGTTTTTTCACATCCCCGAACATTTGAGAAACATCGACGAAAAAACGAAAGCAATTTTAAAAAATACGGGAAACACCTGCCCGGTTATGTATAGCATTCATCCCGATATTGAAGTGAAGATTGATTGGGGAGAATGGGGTAATGACTAATGAGTGATCAGTGATGAGTAACAAAACCCTTTAATGTAATGCAGCCATTGCTAATGACAACGACTACATTTGAGTCATGAATATTTCTGAAAAATTCAGGCAGATCTTCGAGCCAGAACTGTTGAAAGAAATGGAGCTGAAAGCAACGGTCATTACAGCTAAGGAAAATGATGTGATTGTCGACATCGGTCAGCCTGTGAGATCAATGCCACTTTTGTTAAAGGGAACTCTCAAGATCGCAAGGGTCGATGATAAGGGAAGGGAATTATTGCTTTATTACGTCAATGCGAATGAAAGCTGCGCAATGACGTTTACGTGTTGCATGCAACATCAGCCGAGCGAGATAAAAGCAACGGCTGAAACAAACGTGGAGTACCTGGCAGTACCCGTTTCCGTAATGGATCAATGGCTTTCAAAATACTCAACATGGAAGACGTTTGTGATGAAAACAATCCGCAGCCGGTTTAATGAATTATTGAACGCCATTGATCAACTTGCCTTTCAAAAGCTGGATGAGCGGCTGGTGTACTATCTTAAAGAGAAATCAAAAGCCACGAGCTCGACGCTCATCAATCTTTCGCATGACCAGATCGCCGGCGACCTGGCAACCTCCCGCGAAGTAATCTCACGGCTGCTGAAAAGGCTGGAAATTGAGGGAAAACTGCTTCTTTACAGAAACCAGATCAAAATCATGAGGGAAATGTGACCGAAGTCACTGTATAGGATTTTTCATTGATGGAAATTTGTGGTGAAAACAAACATCAATCACCAGAAATTTCAGACAATGAAAAGCAATATCAGCACAACCGACAGGTTAACGAGGCTACTGCTCGCGATAATAGTAATGGTGCTTTATTTCACTCATCAAATTGAAGGGGCACTGGGCATCATCCTGGCGATTGCTGCCATTGTTCTGGCAGCCACGGCAGTTTTTAACTTCTGTCCCGTTTATCGCTTGCTCGGAATTTCAACAAAAAAATCAACACAAGCATGACACACCAAATTGACGCAACCTGGATGGGTAAGATGCAATTCAATGCCGCAGTGAACGGTCATACCGTCATCATGGATGCACCCGAGCGTGTTGGCGGCGAAGACCATGGCCCTATTCCTAAACCGTTTGTACTTACTGCACTTTCTGGCTGCACAGGCATGGATGTCGTGGTATTGCTTCGCAAACGGGGAATAGAATTAGATGAATTTCACCTCAAAGTTTCAGGTGAGATTAGTAAGAAGCCACCTATTGAATATACTTCGGCTCATGTCACATACGAGATGAAAGGGAATCCAGAAGACCAGGGTTTTGCGTTGGATGCCGTGATGCAAAGCCAGGAAAAGATTTGCGGCGTAAGTCACATGTTAAAGAGAATAATGCCCGTTAGCTGGCAGGTGATCTACAATGGGAACGAAATTTTTAACAACCAGCAAGAAATCCTTGCACAATTAAATTAAACAAAGATGATAGGAGCAATACGGAAAATTTTTAGTATCGGACAAAAGCCCGATTTAAAGCAACTAATAAATAATGGCGCCCAGATCATTGATGTTCGAACAAAGGAGGAATACCAGCGGGGACATGTTATCGGCTCAGTGAATATTCCTTTGCAGAGTCTTTCAATAAATCTTTCTAAAATAAGAAAGGACAAGCCAGTTATTACTTGTTGCGCATCAGGTATGAGGAGCGCGTCCGCAAAAAGTTTTCTGCAGTCCCATGGTTTTGACAAAGTGTACAACGGCGGTGGATGGTTAAGCCTGAAACACAAAATTTCTTAAACTAGAAGCGCAGTGAATCAGAAAACGAACAAACAAGTAGGGAAAAAAGAAATCTAATGGAAGCGACGGAAAAATCAAGAACATTTTCAGAACTTATTGCGTCAGACAAGCCGGTCCTGGTTGATTTTTTTGCCGAATGGTGTGCACCCTGTCAAATGATGAAACCAGTCCTCGAAGAATTAAAGAGAAAGGTCGGCGAAAAAGTCACCATCATCAAAGTAGATATTGATGAGAGCCCGTTGGTTGCATCTTCATTCAACATACAAGGAGTGCCGACATTTATGTTATTCAAAAATAGTGAGGTGAAATGGAGGCAGAGCGGAATCATTCCCGGATATTTTTTAGAACAGATCATTAAACAAAACCAATAAAGATTTAGAGAAGCCCTCCTGCGAAGAAAATTCCGGTATCATCAATTTCTTTCGTACAATGCGTCTACACCTTCGGTTCCCATCCCTGTTCATAAGTGCGTTGCCATAAAGCCATTGCCTCTTTGTTATCTTTTACATGACCATTGGAGGGATCACAATGCAGTGTAGTTCCAGTGCGTTGTGCAATATTAGCCAGGTGAGGAAGCAATACGCTTTTATGCGCCTCCACCATGGGAGAATGAACAGTTGCCTCACCTTTCACTGATTTAATGAAATTATCGAAATGAAAAAGATCCAGATTTCCGCTGGTAGTTACAGGATTTGTAGGATCAGGTTTTACATCCGAGGTCATTTCTTTTACCAATTTGTTATCGGGATCAAATATCTTGTAACTATCACCAGCGCCGGATATCAGGGTTCCTTTATCACCATAAATGATAAATCCTCTTTCTTCACCATCTAAAGGAATGTTATTGCAGCTGCGACCTTCCCAACTTATTGTTGCTTTATCGCCAAATTCAAAACTTGCAACCTGCGTGTCTGGTGTCTGCCAATCATCTTTAAATGCATACCTGCCTCCCGACGAAGTCACCTTCGTTGGATAATCGACACCGAGAAACCAACGACAACAATCAATTTCATGCGTTCCATTGTTGCAAGATTCGCCCGTGCCCCAATGCCAGAACCAGTGCCAGTTATAATGGACCAAATTATCCTGGTAATCTTTCCTTGGCGCAGGCCCTTGCCATAATTCGAAATCCAGTGTTGATGGCACAGGTACTTTTTTCCCGAACCCAATTGATTTCCGATTATTCGTGTACCAGGCTTTTCCAAAATATGTGTTACCTAATAAACCACCGTGCACTTCTTTTACTATTGCATTTAAATTGGGATACGACCGGCGCTGGTTCCCCATTTGCATTTGCTTGCTATATTTTTTAGAAGCTTGTATCAGCAATTCTCCCTCGTGGGGATTGTGCCCACATGGCTTCTCCACATATACATGCTTGCCATAAGTGACTCCTAAAATAGCAGCAGGTGTGTGCCAGTGATCGGGCATGGCAATGATAAGAGCATCAAAATCATTTTGAGCAACGAGCTTTCGGATATCTTTCACAACGGTTGGCTTTTTCGGTGCATCTTTTAGAGCATCCAGGCCATTTTGAATAGCCTTCTCCTCGACGTCACAGATATAAGCAACTTCTACGTCAGGTAAACTTGCAAACGACTTAGCCAAATAATTACCACGGCTGTTTACCCCTGAGACCGCAACGATCACTTTGTTACTCGGGGCTTTTTTCCCAAATACTGGAAAATTTAGAACAGTTACGCCTGCAGTGGCAATGCCTGCACTTTTGATAAATTTTCTGCGATGCATGTTTCAAATTTTTAATGACCGTGTCGACTTGCTGGACAATATAAGTGATTAAGTGATCGGTGATCGAGTGATTCATGACTCACGTTTCACGTTCCATGTTTGACGGCTTACTTCAGCTCGCGTATCTTAATACTCCTGAAACTCACCTCATTGCCATGGTCCTGTAAAAGAATATACCCTTTCGACGCTTCCCCAAAATGATCCCAAACTTTGTATTTGCTGATAGCAACGAGATCACGATAAGCCTGTGACCCGCGCTCATACTCCAATACTTTTACGCCATTCAAATAATGCTCAACGTGATTGTTGGGGTAAACGATAATTCTTCCTGTATTCCATTGACCTATGGGATGAACAAATCTCTCTTGTTTTTGCGCAGGGATAAGATCGTACAATGAGGCAAGTGTTCTGTTACCATTTATGCCCATTTTCGCATCAGGGTGACCCTTATCATCGAGGACCTGGTACTCTAAACCAATTGCTGACCCGGTGTTGTGTTCTTTTAAGGTCACAAAATATTTTACACCGCTGTTTGCGCCCGTTGTCAATTTAAATTCAAAGGAGAGGTCAAATGCAGTGAATTGCTCAGTGGTCACAATATCTCCGCCTACTCCTCCTTCCTTCCCTTCTGACGCAAGTACTGTCAGTACACCATCTCTTATTTGCCAACCTGTATCAGGAAAACCATCTTTATATGCACCCTTCCATCCCTTTGAATCAGCGCCATTGAATAAAAGCTTCCATCCATTTCTTTTTTCGTATGCGGTTAAGTTGTTTGGAATGGTATTCATCACGTAAACATTTTTTGGAAAATCTGCCGAAGGTTTTGTAATCTGCATCAGCCTGATATTTTTAAAATAAACTTTCTTACCCGCATCTTCGGCTTTGCCTACAGCATGCACCTGTAATCCGATGAATCCTTTTTTATCAAACGTGTCGACCAATTCGGCTGCGGGCACGCCATTGATCCATGTTCGAATGGTATTATCAAAGCACTCGACCTTTATTTTATTGTACTCATGTAATTTGAATGCGCCTTGCGCATCATGATTCAAACTAAGGGGATACAACCAGTCTCTTCTGCCCTCGTCATAGATCCCGGCTGTCCATTTACGCGATGACGGATCAAGCTCATACTGGTACCCAAAAACTTTTCCTTTTCCATTGTTACCACCTGGATCTACATGACTACGCAGTTGAATCCCCGAGTTGGAAGTAGTATCATCGATCTTTGCTTCAAGTTCTAGAACAAAATTGTCGTACTCATTTTCGGTAACCAGAAAGCTATTAGATGCGGCAACTACAGTAGTTCCCACTATGGCTCCGTTTTCGGCCTTGTAATCGGCATCACCTGCTCCCTTTTTCCATCCATTGAGGGTTTTGCCGTCAAAAAGATTTATCCATTTCTCCGAGGTCTGTGCGGTTGAAAAATAGAACGCAATAAGAGCAAGAAAAATACAAACAGGTTTCATGTGGTGAGAGTTTCTGGAAAGTTATGATTTTTTGGAAATGAAAATATGCTGATTATTGTCTGAACGCATCCTGGATTTATGTAGCACAGGACAAATTAGTTTCCCGAGCTACCTTCTCATTGCAAAAATTTCAATTAGTTTTTCTTAGGTTATCGATGGCAAGCGAGGTTATGCTTGTCAGTTGCGCTTGTTGGAATTATGAAGTGAGTTCATGACCATCGGGAATGCCTGGCAGAATTTTCCCTTTTTTTTCCGTGTTTTTCCTCATGGTTTGGTTTTCTTGTTGATGGATATTTGTTGTACTGAAATCCGGATTTTATTTAGCCAACAGCCTGTGAGATATCGGGGAGCAACGAATGAATGCCAGGACAAGCGGGTGGAACGCTTGGAGCAGGCTATTGGGGGATCTACAAAAATGGTAGGCTGGAAGGTGGGGGAGGGAGGGCAATGTCGTTTAGTTAAGGAAAAATAACCATTGAGTTATGAACCTAGATTAGGTTCTTTGTAGTTGACTAAAAAACAAAACTCA
>Ga0070684_100000663_pt1 | contig 23778 bp, 14 predicted proteins | sample KBSC723LmetaG_FD_65653 | JGI IMG/M metagenome (GOLD analysis project Ga0070684, IMG submission 65653) | Corn rhizosphere microbial communities from Kellogg Biological Station, Michigan, USA - KBS C7.2-3L metaG | ecosystem: Host-associated > Plants > Roots > Rhizosphere ...
TCACCCTCATTGGGATGTCGCCTCGGCCCGCGCTCGACCCGGCTCTGCTGTCGCACCTGATCTCGGCGCAGCGACTGGAGGACCGGCGCGGGCGGCGGGGCAGCGGGCTGCCCGCGCTGGATCGGTTGCTCGGGGGCGGCTGGCCGCGGGCGGCGCTGTGCGAGCTGGTCGGGCGGCGATCGTCGGGGCGCACGGCGATCCTGTACGCGGCGCTGGCGCGCGCCATCGCGGCGGGCGAGGCGGCGGCGCTGATCGACGTCGGCGGCGGGCTGGATCCCCGGCGCGCGTTCGCCGCCGGGATCGCGCTGCGGCGCCTGCTGTGGGTCCGCTGCGCGGCCGACACGGCGGCGAAGGCGGCCGATCTGGTGCTGGGCGCGGGCGGCTTCGAGCTGATCGCGCTCGATCTGGGGGACGCGCGACCGCGCCTGCCGACGGCGGGCTGGATCCGGTTCAAGCACGGGGCCGAGAAGCAGGGGACGACGGTGCTGGTGTCCGCGCCGGCGCGCGCGGCGGGCGCGTGCGCGGCGGCGGTCGTCGAGCTTTCGGCGGGGACGCCGCGCTTCGTGGCGGACGGCGCGCCGCTGTTCGATGGTTTGAACGCCCGCGCGGTGCGCGGGCGGGGCGGGCACGAGCCGGAGTTGCAGCAATCGGAGGAGGCGCGATGCGCATCGCTTGCGTTTTCGTGCCGCAGCTAGCGCTGCAGGCGGTGCTGCGCCGGACGCCCGAGGCGCGCGGCGGGCCGGTGGCGGTGCTGGCGGCGAACGACAACGCCGGCGGCAAGGCGCGGGCGAAACGCATCGCGCGCGTCACCGAGATCTCGCCGGAGGCGCGGCGCGAAGGCGTGCGCGCGGGCATGACGGGCGCGCAGGCGACCGCCGTGTGCGCGGGGCTGCGCCTGCTGACGGTCACCGCCGCGGATCGCGAGGCGGCGTCCGCCGCGCTGGCCGACGTCGGCTACGCGTTCGCGCCGCGCATCGAGCGCGGCGGCGACGATCGCATCTTCTTCGAGAGCGAGGACCTCTCGCGCCTGTATCCCGCCGGCGAGACGGCGATCGCGCAGGCGGTGCAGGCGGCGGCGGCGCGCGTCGGCCTGGGCGTGCGCGTCGCCATCGCCGCGTCGAAGGGCGTGGCGCGGCTCGCGACGCGGGCGCACGAGCTGGCGCTGATCCCGACGGCGGCCGGGCCGGCGCGGGCGGCGCTGGCGTCGATCCCCGTCGAGATCTTGGCCGCGGACGACACGGCGCTGGCGGCGGCGTTCCGGCGCTGGGGGCTGCGCACGGCGGGCGACGTCGCGGCGCTGCCCGTCGACGCGGTCGGCCTGCGCCTCGGCCCGTCGGGCGCGCGCGCCGCCCGGCTGGCGCGCGGCATCGACGACGAGCCGTTCGTGCCGCAGCTGCCCGACGACGCGCTGGAGGAGGCGATCGAGCTCGACTACCCGGTCGCCGAGCTGGAGCCGTTCGCGTTCGTGCTGCGGGGCCTCATCGATCGGGCGCTCGGGCGGCTGCGCGAGCGCAGCCTCGCGTGCGCCGGGCTGACGTTGCGCCTGGTGCTGGATCCACGCGGGGCCGACGTGCGCACGGTGCCGATCGCGGCGCCGACCGGCGACGCGGCGACGCTGTTGCAGCTCGCGCGCCTGGACCTCGCGCGGCGGCCGCCGGCGGCGCCAATCGTGGGCGTGCGCTTGCTGGCGCTGCCGGCGCGCGTGCGCGCCACGCAGCTGGACATCCTGCGCCCGGCCGGGCCGGCGCCCGATCGGCTTGCCGCCACGATCGCGCGGCTGGCGGCGCTGGTTGGACCGGAGAACGTGGGCGCGCCGGCTGTCGAGGAGAGCTGGCGCGAGGAGGCGGTGGGGGTAACGACGTATGAACCGGCTGCACCAGACGCGCGCGGCGAAAGATTTGCGCCTCTCCCCGCTCGGCGGGGAGAGGCCGACGGCCGAAGGCCGGCGGGTGAGGGGAACGGCGCCGCAACAGTGGTCGGACCCCTCACCCTTACCCTCTCCCCGCTGCGCGGGGCGAGGGCAAACGATTGTGGGGACTCGAGCGCTGCGAATGAGACGAGCGTTTCAAACGAACCGCGGTTGACGATTCGGCGGCGGCGGCCGCCGGAGGAGATCGAGGTGTTGTTGAATCGGCAGGGGCCGGCGGCGTTTCGGGGGCGCGAGACGACGGCGCGCGTGCTGGTCGCCGCCGGGCCGTATCGGCTGTCGGGCGAATGGTGGAAGGAAGGGCCGGCGAGCGAGGACGCGACCGAACGGGGGTGGGCGCGCGAGTACTGGGACGTGCACGCGTCCGACGGCGCCGTGTATCGCGTTCATCAGGACCGCCGCGACGGCCGCTGGTACCTCGATGGCTACTACGATTAGACCGGACTACGTCGAGCTGCGGTGCCGGTCGGCGTTCAGCTTTCTCGACGGGGCGTCGCTGCCGGAGGACCTGGTGGCGGCGGCGGCGTCCGGTGATCACGACACGCTGGCGCTGGCCGATCGCGACGGCGTGTACGGGGCGCCGCGGTTCTTCGCGGCGGCGCGCAAGACCGGGCTGCGGCCGATCGTCGGCGCGGAGATCTCGCTGGCCGCCGCCGCGCCGATCCTGCTGCTGGTCGAGGATCGGCGGGGCTACCAGAACCTCTGCCAGCTGATCACCGCCGCGAAGACGGGAAGACAGAAGTCGGATCCCGTCGACGCGCCGATGGATCTGCTGGCGGCGCACGCGGATGGTCTCATCGCGCTGGCGGGGGCCGCGCCGCGCGCGGATCTGCCGGCGCTCGTCGACGTGTTCGGGCGCGATCGCGTCCACCTGGAGGTGCAGCGTCACTTCGACGCCGAGGAGGCGCACCGCAACCGCGACGTGCTGGCGCAGGCCGAGGCGCTGGGCATCGGCGTGGTCGCCAGCAACGACGTCCGCTACGCCCGACCCCTGCAGCGGATCGTGCACGACGTGCTGACGTGCGCGCGCGAGAAGGCGACCGTCGACGAGATCGGCCGCCGCCTGGCCCCGAACGGCGAGCGCTGGTTGAAGCCGGCGCGCGAGATGCAGCTTCTGTTTCGCGACATGCCCGCGGCCGTGCGCGCCACCCGCGCGATCGCCGAGCGCTGCGCGTTCACGCTCGCCAACCTGGGCTACACGTTCCCCGACTACGACGTCCCGCCGGGCGAGACGCAGCAGAGCTATCTCGAGAAGCTCGCCTGGGCCGGCGTCGGTAACCGCTACGAACCCGACGACAAGATCCTGCCCAAGGTGCGCCACCAGCTCGCGCGCGAGCTGGGGATCATCGATCGTCTCGGGCTGGCCGGCTATTTCCTGATCGTCTGGGACATCGTCCAGTTCGCCCGGTCGCGCGGGATCATGGTGCAGGGCAGGGGATCGGCCGCCAACTCGGCCGCCTGCTACGTCCTGGGCATCACCGCCGTCGATCCGGTGCGGATGGACCTGCTGTTCGAGCGTTTCCTGTCGGAAGAGCGCGTCGCCGCCGCCGACAACATGGCCGACCGGATGCCCGACATCGATCTGGATCTGCCGTCGGGCGATCAGCGCGAGCTGGTGATCCAGCACGTGTACGAGCAGTACGGCGCGCGCGGCGCCGCGATGACCGCGAACGTGATCACCTACCGGCCGCGCATGGCGGTGCGGGACGCCGGCCGCGCGCTGGGCCTCGCCGAGGAGCAGCTGAATCGCATCGCCAAGCACCTGCCCATGTGGTTGATGGCCGGCGACGAGCCGCTGGAGACGCACCTGGCGGCGGCCGGGTTCCCGCCGACGGAGCACCGCAACCGCCTGATCGGCGAGGCGGCGCGCGGCCTCCTGAACCTGCCGCGGCACCTCGGCCAGCATTCGGGTGGCATGGTGATCGCCGCCGGGCGCCTGGACGCCGTCGTGCCGCTGGAGCCCGCCAGCATGCCCGGTCGGGTGGTCGTGCAGTGGGACAAGGACGACTGCGCCGAGCTCGGGATCGTGAAGGTCGACCTGCTGGGGCTCGGCATGATGGCGGTGCTGGAGGAAGCGGTCCCGCTGATCCAGCGCCACGAGGGCGTGACGGTCGACTACGCGAAGCTGCCCGCCGACGATCCGAAGGTCTACGGGATGCTGCGCGCCGCCGACACCGTCGGGGTGTTCCAGGTCGAGTCGCGCGCGCAGATGGCGACGCTGCCGCGCATGAAGCCGACGCACTTCTACGACCTGGTCGTCGAGGTCGCGATCATCCGGCCCGGGCCGATCGTCGGCAAGATGGTCAATCCGTACCTCGAGCGCCGCAACGGCCGCGAGCGGGTCACCTACCCGCACCCGTCACTGGAGCCGATCCTGAAGCGCACGCTGGGCGTGCCGCTGTTTCAGGAGCAGCTGCTGCGCATCGCGATGACCGCGGCCGGGTTCACGGGCGGGCAGGCCGACGAGCTGCGCCGCGCGATGGGGTTCAAGCGCTCGCAGGAGCGCATGAACGATATCGAAAGTGGGCTGCGCGTCGGGATGTCGAAGAACGGCATCGGCGCCGAAGGGCAGGAGGAGATCATCCGCGGCATCAAGTCGTTCGCGCTTTACGGCTTCCCCGAGTCGCACGCGGCGTCGTTCGCGTTGCTCGCGTACGCGTCCGCGTACCTGAAGGCGCACCACCACGCCGCCTTCACGTGCGCGCTGCTCAACAACTGGCCGATGGGCTTCTATCACCCGGCGACGCTGGTCAGCGATGCCGTCCGCCACGACGTCGAGGTGCGCCCGATCGACGTCACGTGTTCCGGATGGCGCTGCGACGTCGAGGCCGGCGGGCGCGCGTTGCGGCTGGGGCTGCGCTACGTGTCGGGCTTGCGCGAGGAGACCGGCAAGCGCATCGAGGCGGCGCGGGCGGCGACGGCGTTCACGTCGCTGGCGGACTTCGCATCGCGCGCGCAGGCCAACGAGCGCGAGCTGGCGACGCTGGCCGAGGTGGGCGCGCTGGCGGCGCTGGGCGGGACGCGGCGGCAGGCGCTGTGGCAGGTCGACGCGCTGGGGAAATCGGGCGCGCTGTTCGCGGGCGTGGCCTCGAACGACACGGCGCCCGCCGCGCCGCTGCCCGAGATGACCGCCGAGGAGGAGAGCGAGGCCGACTTTCACGCGGGCGGCATCTCGACCGGCCCGCACCCTGTCTCGTTCGCGCGGGCGGCGCTGGATCGCCGTGGCGTCATGCGCGCCGCCGATCTGCAGCGCGTCGCCAACGGCCGGCGCGTCCGCATCGCCGGCCTGGTGGTCGTCCGCCAGCGTCCCAGCACCGCCAAGGGGTTCGTCTTCATCACCGTCGAGGACGAGACCGGCTTCGCCAACGCCATCGTCACGCCCCAGCGCTTCGCCGCGCACAAGCGCGTGATCGTCGGCAACAGCGGGCTGGTGATCGAAGGGGTGCTGCAGAACCTGGAAGGTGTCGTCTCGATCCGCGCGGACTGTTTCTACGCGCTGGAAGGCTACGCCGACGCCTTCGACATCTCACACGACTTTCACTGAGGCGGCGACCCGGGGCCCAGCACGGAGATCACAGCGCTGGCGCGGCAGGCGTCCAGCGCCTTGACCAGATCGGCGATCGTGACGCTCGCGAGGTGGCGCGGGTAATCATCCAGGACCGCCGGCTCCCAGCCCATGTTCCAGGCGTCGAACAGGGACCACGCCATCTGCGCGCCGGTCGTGTTCCTCAAGCCGCTTCGCCTCGCTTTGTTCCAGCGCACCCGTTCGAAGACATCCGGATCGATCGGCGGCGCCGCGTCGGGGGACAGCCAGGCGCGCAGCATCTTCAAGGCGTCGGCCAGCGCGCGCGCGTCGATGTCGATCTGGCCGTCGAACCAGGCGGTCCCACCCCTGACGGTGTTGACGTCGATGTCGGGCGAGTAGCTGACGCCGAGGTCCCACCGCAAGCGCGAGAACAGGCTGCTCGCGAAGACGTCGGCGAGGAGATCGATCACGACGCGATCGCGTGGCTCGCGCACGGCGGGCAGGAAGCAGCCGAAGTGCACGTCGGCCGACTGGCGTCGCGAATCCAGCGTGTAGGTCATCGCCGGCCGCGCCGTCGCCGTGAGCCACGATCGCGGAGGCGGCGCCGGGGGCGGCGGTGGTGGGGTGGGGTCGCGCTTCCATCCCGACAGCGCCTTGCCCGCGGCGCGCGCGACGGTCTCGGGATCGATCTCGCCGACGACGATCAGCGCGGCGTTGGCGGGGCGGCGCACGCGATCGAAGAAGGCCTCGACCTGTCGTTCGGTGACCTGCTTTGCCTCCGCGGTCGGCGGCGTCAGGTGATACGCGTGCTTCGCGAACAGCGCGTTGCGGAACGCGGTCGCGGCCTGCCCGTCAGGGGATGCCTGCCACGATGCGTTCGCGGCGGCCCAGCGATCGAACGTCGCGTTCGGCCAGTAGACGTGCAGCGAATCGGTCTCCTCGGACCAGAAATCCAGCGCCTTCTCGACGCCGTCCGAGAACATCGTCATCGATTCGAGCGACTTGTCGGCGTAGTCGTTCCACGAATGCAGCAGCCCGCGCTCCAGCGGGTTTTCGGACACTTGCCAGCGGAGCACGCGTCCGAACGCGACGCGCGCGCCGGGCGCATCGCCGGGTTGCGGGTCGAGGTGGAACCCCAGGACCATCGACACGAACGGAAGGCCAGGGCGGCGCAGCGCGATCACGGTGAGGCCGTTGGGCAACCTGCGGACCAGCGCGGCGTGCGCGCCCGGCGCTTGCGTGATGGCGGCAAGCTTCGTCGGATCGGGGCGATCCTCCGCGTCGCTGTCGAACCGCTCGGTGTCGGCCTGGCTCTCGACGCCCGGGGGAACGACGGTGTCACGCTTGTCGGTCGACGGACCCGGCTTGTGCGCCGTCGTGACGTTCTCCGCCGGCACGACGAGCACGGAACGCGCGGCGTCCGGCATCAGGTAACGTCCCGCGAACGCCGAGATGTCGTCGAGGGTGAGCTTCTCCAGGGCGCCGAGGACGCTCGAGATGAGCGCGCTCGAGCCGGAGTGCGCCAGGCCGGCGCGCACGATCGCCCGCCCCTGGATGCTCTCCATGCCCAGCGCCGTGGTCAGCGTGGCCGAATGCAGCGCGCGCACGTGGCTCCACCAGAGGTGGCCCTTGATGTTGACCAGCGTGACGTCGGCCATCGCCTCCAGCGCCAGCCGCGATTCGTTGCGGATGCGCACGGCGTCGGCCGCAGAGCGCAGCTTCATGCGGCACCCGACCACCGTCGACAGGCTGCCCGGAAAGACGAAGCCGTCGACGTCGATGACGTCGTTCGTGCCGTCCGGATCGAGGCGGCTCGAGAGCACCGCCTGGATCACCTGCGCCATCACGGCCGCCGTCCGCTCGGCGACGCCGACGGATGGGGGCACGCGCCACGCCATCCACAGCTCGGGGACGGTCACCTTTGCGGGATGCGGCGGCAGCTCCGTCTCGGCGCGTGCGGGTCCCGCGAAGGCGGCGAGCGGGCGGCGGATCGGCGGCTGGCGTCGCGCCTCCGTTCCGAGCAGCGCCGGCGGCATCATCGTCCGGAGCGTCTGGTCCCAGCCCGTCGCGATCGGCCCGGAGATCACCACCGTCATTCGTTCGGGGCGGTAGAAGACGTCCGCGAACTGGCGCACGTCCGCGAGCGACACCGGGTCCGATCGGCGGAGATTCGCGTAGGCGCGGCCGACGGGGCTGCCGGCGGCTGTCAGCTCGGGCATGAGGATCTCGTAGCCCGCCGCCCCTTCACGCCGGCGAAGCTCCTCGGCGGTGATCGAGACCTCCTTGGCGACCTGCGCGTCCGTCGCGCCGTGTAGCGGATCGGCCAGGCGGCGGAGCATCAACGTCACGAGCGCGTCCAGCGACTGGCGCGGGCCGAACGCGTGATAGGTGGTGCGCTCGATGCCGGTCTCGGCGTTGAACGCCGTCGCGCCCAGCTTGCCGAGCCGTCGCCAGACCGACACGCCGGTCTCGTCGGGCACCCGGAACACGAGGTGCTCCAGCACGTGCGCCATGCCGGCCTTGCCTTGCGGGTCGTCGACGGAGCCCACGTCGACGACCACGACGATGCCGGCGATCGTCGAGACGTCGTCCTGCTCGATGACGACCTTGAGGCCGCTCGGCAGCGTGAATTCCTGGACCGGGAACGCGTGCGCGGGCGGCGGCTGGCCCGTCGTCCCGCACTGCGCGGCGCCCGCGAGGACCGCGAGCGCGAAGAGTAGCCGATGCCGCCGCCTCAATCCCCGCGCCGCCGCTACTTGATGGACAGAAGCTCGATGTCGAACACCAGCGTGCCCTTGGGCGCGCCGGGCCGCGGCGAGTTGTCGTAGGCGAGGTCGCCCGGGATCCAGAAGCGTGTCTTCTCGCCGACGACCATCAGCTGCACACCTTCGGTCCAGCCCTTGATGACGCCGTTCAGCGGGAACGTCGCGGGCGTGCCGCGCGCGACCGAGCTGTCGAACATCTTGCCGTCGGTCGTCCAGCCCGAGTAGTGCACCTCGACGGTGCTGTCCGCCTTCGGGTGCTCTTTCCCGGTGCCCTTCTTCAGCACCTTGTAGGCGATGCCGGACTTTGTCTTCTTGGCGTTCTTCGGCGCGGCCGCGACGTCCTCGGGGACCTTCGGCGCGGCGGTGATGCCCAGCAGCTCGACGTCGAACACCAGCATGCCCGACGGGCGCCCGCCGCCGGTGTTCTCGCCGTAGGCGAGGTTGGCCGGGATCCAGAAGCGCCGCTTCTCGCCGACGACCATCAGCTGCACGCCCTCGGTCCAGCCCTTGATGACGTTGCCCAGCGGGAAGCGGGCGGGCTGGCCGCGCTTCACCGAGCTGTCGAACATCCGGCCGTCTGTCGTCCAGCCCGTGTAGTGAACCTGCACGCTGTCGGCGGCGGTCGGGTGCTCCTTGCCGGTTCCCTTCGTCAGCACTTTGGAGGCGAGGCCGCTCGCGGTCTTCTCCGCGTCGGCGGGCGGCGCCTTCACGTCGGCGGGCGCCGGAATATCGTCCGGGTTCGGCGGCGGCGGCGTGGGCGGCGGCGGCGGTGTCGCGGGCGTGGTGGCCGCCGACGGAGGCGTCTCCTTCGGTGGGGCCTTCGTTTCGCGGCTACAGGCCGGGCTGGCTCCGAGCAACAGCAGCAAGCACGCGCTTCCAAAGAAGATCCCACGGTTCAGGTTGGCGCTGGTCATGGCGCCGCTCTACCACGGACGCGCGGGCCACGGAAGTGATGGGCGCGGTGCGCGCGTTCGCGTAGATTCCGGCGCGCATGGGGTTGCTCGACGAGCCGGGGCTCGATCGCCTGCTGACGGCGGGCTGCACGAAGTGCGGCGCGCGCAAGCTGACGTTCGCGACGTACGTCGATGGGTTGCTGCCGCTGATGGGTGGCGAGCCGGTCGGCAAGATGACGTGGGCCTACGACGGCGAGAAGTTCGTCGACGGCGTCTACAAGGTCGCGTGCGCCGCGTGCGGCGAGGTCGTCTTCAGCGCCGACGTCTGCCCGCGCTGTCACGCGCCCGGCGGGCTCGAGCGCGCGCTGCGGACGCCGAACCGCTGGCCCGTGCCGTCGGCCTGCCCATCGTGCGACGACGATCAGGTGCGCTACGTCGCGTTCGTCCCGGCGCGCGTCGTCTACGAGGACAAGCGCGCCGACAAGGCGCGCACCTCGACCGAGCTGCACGAGGACGGCTTCCACGGTTACCGCACCGACTGCCGCGACTGCGGCACCGTCGCCGCGCTGGTCGACGCCTGCCCTTTGTGCGACGCGCCCGCGCCCCTTCGCGCCCGGCCTGGTTAAGGCGCTCCGCTCCGCTCGGCTTCACTTTGGGGGCGGCCGGTGACGGGGAGCCCGGACAACCGGGCACACATCTCTCCCGCCCCCGCCGAAGAGCAAAAGCGAGCGGAGCGGACTAAGCGGAGTGGGCCTGCGTTTCGGCAGCGGGCGCGGGGACGCGGCGGAGGGTGAGCACGAAGCGGGTCTCGGGGGCGTCGTCGTCGTGGGACAGGCGGCCGCCGTGCGCCTCGGCGATTCCTTTCGAGACGCTGAGACCGAGGCCGGTGCCCTTGCCGATCTCCTTGGTCGTGAAGAAGGGCTCCATGATGCGCGCGCGCAGCTCGCGTGGGACGCCGGGGCCGCTGTCGCTGACGGACAGCCGCACCTCGCGCTCGTCGGCCTCGGCCGCGATGCGGACCCGGCGCTGGGGCGCGCCCTCGACGGCGTCGTGGGCGTTGCTCAGCAGGTTCAGCAGCACCTGCGAGATCTGAACCGCGCGGCACTCGACGTAGATGTCGGCCGCGATCGGATCGATGGTCAGCTCGATCGTGTGCTGGCGGAAGCGCTCCTTGCACAGCTCGATCGTGTCGGCGACGATGCCGGCCACACTCTCGGCGCGCATCGGATCCTTCTCGGCGTCGCGCGCGAACGAGCGCAGCGCATCGACGATCCGGCGGATGCGGTCGACGGTCGCCTCGATGTCGCGCGCGGTGCCGCTGACCGCCAGCGTGTCCAGCTTGTCCTTGACCGCCAGCCGCTGCAGGCGGTGCGCCCGCAGGAGGATCGCGGCGAGCGGGTTGTTGATCTCGTGGCCGATGTTGCCGCTCATCTCGCCCAGCGCCGCCATCTTCGCCGAGTAGATCGACGCCTGGCGGGTCAGCTCCAGCTGGCGCTCGGCGCGCAGGCGCTCCTCGATGTCCAGGCGCAGCTGCTGCTCGGCCTGCGCGTTCGCGGCGCTCGTCTGATAGAGGCAGAAGATCAGCGCCACGATGGTCACGACCGCCGAGTACGGGTAGTAGCCGGCGGCCGTCGCCACGGCGCCCGGGTCCTGCAGGCCGGCGAGCAGGCCCGACTCGACCAGCGCGAAGCACGCGATCGACAGGGCGACGCCGGCCGCCAGCGGGATTCGATCGCTGAGGTCGAACAGGGCAAACGGCGCCGCTGCCAGCGCGATGAACACCATGTGGGCGCCCGACGGCGGGCCGAGCAGGACCGCGTTCCCCAGCACGAGAAAGTTCGCGAGGATCAGACAGGCGAGGCGCGACGCCATCCGGTGGCCGGCGCGGTTCAGCAGCGGGAACAGCGCGAACGCGATCGCGCCGATGATGTCCTCGCCGAGCATCCAGCGCGGCGCGTGCGACCAATCGAACGGGATGCTCGCCAGCAGCACGAAGGCGCCGAACAGCGACAGCGCGTTGGTGAGGCGAATCCGCTTCTTCAGCGGATCGGGCAGGGTGGTCGTCACCCCTTGCGCGACGATGGGCGCGACGAGACGACGGATCGGCCTCACGAGGCCTGTCACGAGTGCTGCCACCGGATGCGCTCCCCCGAGCGTCCCCTTGATTCCGCCGCAAAGCTAAGGCTTGGGCAAGTCTTCTTTGTGATGCGGGTGCTTGCGCCGGTGGTAGAGGTCCGCGTCCTCGATGGAGTGCGAGCGGAGGATGTCGGCCTCGTGCTTCGCGATCTCGGCGAGGCGGCCGTAGAACTGATGCAGCCGCACCAGCTCGTCCTCGTTCAGATCCTCGACGTCGATGAGGCGGTTGCTGGCGCCGGGCATCGCCGCGACGATCTCGTTCAGCTTCAGCTGGATCGCGAGCGAGTCCTTGTTCTGCGCGCGCTGGATCAGGAAGACCATCAGGAACGTCACCACGGTGGTGCCCGTGTTGATCACCAGCTGCCAGGTGTCGGAGAAATGGAAGATCGGGCCGGTGACGAGCCAGGCGATGATGACCGTCGCTGCCGCCGCGAACGCCCACGAGCTGCCGGTCCACGCGGTCACCGCGCGGGACCAGCGTTCCAGCTTTTGACCGAGGCGCGAACGGGGACGCATCGGGTGCGACCGCATGCCCGGGATGATACCTTCCTTTCCCGCGATGGGCGTGTTGCTGCAGGCGTTCTACTGGGACTGTCCGCGAGAGGCTGGCGTCGAGAAGAAATGGTGGCGGCACGTCACCGCGCGCCTCGACGAGCTGCGTGACGCCGGGTTCACGGCGCTGTGGCTCCCGCCGTGCAGCAAGGCAGCCGAGGCGACGTCGATGGGCTACGACCCGTTCGACTACTTCGATCTGGGCGAGTTCGATCAGCGGGGCGGCGTCGAGACCTGGTTCGGCAGCAAGGCCGATCTGGTCGCGCTCGTCGGGGCGGCGCACGCGCGCGGCCTGCAGGTGTACGCGGACGCGGTCTACAACCACATGAGCGGCGGCGACAAGGAGTACAACCCGGACTTTCGCCGCGAGGGCTGGACGCGGTTCCGCCCCGCGAGCGGGCGCTACGAGTTCGACTACGCCTGCTTTCACCCGAGCCGGTTCCAGCGCGTCGACGGTGAGGCCTGGGGTGGCATGGCGGATCTCTGCCACCGCAACCCGCTCGTCTACGACGCGGTCATGGAGCACGCGAACATGCTGATCACCGAGATCGGCTTCGACGGGTTCCGCTTCGACTTCGTGAAGGGCTACGGCGCGTGGATGATCCGATCGCTCCACGAGCGGCAGTACGTGCGCGGGCGGAAGCTGGTGTTCCCGTTCGGCGTTGGCGAGTCGTGGAGCTCGGACGCCGACATCGACGCGTGGCTGGACGAGATCAACCGCTACACTGACAACCCGATCTCGGCGTTCGACTTTCCGCTGCGCTATCGCTTGAAGGATATGTGCGACACGTACGGGTACTCGCTGCGGGGGCTGGCCGACGGCGGCACGGTGATGGCGGAGCGGCCCGAGCGCGCGGTCACCTTCGTCGACAACCACGACTTCCGCGGCGGTGACCAGGCGCCGATCATCAACGACAAGCTGATGGCGTACGCGTTCATCCTCACGCATCCCGGATACCCGTGCGTGTTCTGGCGGGATTACTTCGAGGACGCGCTGGGGCAGCCGGGCGGCCCGCGCGGCATCGCGGCGCTGGTCGGCGCGCACGAGCGCCACGCGGGCGGGGATACGATCGTCCGCTACGTCGACGACGATCTCTACGTGATGGAACGGACCGGCTGGAAGGCGGCGACGGGTCTGGTGTTCGCGCTGAACAACCGGGGCGAACGCTGGAACGGCACGTACGTCGACACGACCCGGCCCAACACGAACTTCCGGCCGATCGCCTGGGGCGGCCGCGACACCGGCATCCCCGATCCCACCAGCACCGCACCGGACGGCCGCGGCCAGTTCTGGGCCCCCCCGCGCGGCTACGCCGTCTACATCCCGGCCTGAGCGCCTGACCTGCCCGCTTGTAGGGAAGAGGAACGAGATCAGTTCTGGTCCCTTCTCCCCGCTTGCGGGGGCGAGGGGACGAGATCAGTTCTGGTCCCTTCTCCCCGCTTGCGGGGAGAAGGTTAGGATGAGGGGCCGATGGCAAGATCTGGCCGCGCCATAGTGCTCGAGCAGCCCGCGCCCGCCGCGTCGGGACCTCTGCGCGCCGTCGCGCGCGAGCCCGAGCCGCCCGCCTACGGAATGCTCCTGCTTCGCGTCGCCGCCTGCGGCGTCTGCCGCACGGACCTGCAGCTGTGCGAGGGCGACCTCGCGCTCCACAAGCGGCCCGTCGTGCCGGGCCATCAGATCGTCGGCCGCGTCGAGGCGGTCGGTGACGGCGTCGAGGGCTGGTACGTCGGCGACCGCGCCGGCGTCGCCTGGCTTGCCGGCGCCGACGGCACCTGCGACAAGTGCCGGTCCGGTCGCGAGAACCTGTGCGCGCACGCGATGTTCACCGGATGGGACGTCGACGGCGGCTACGCGACGCACGCGACGGTGCGCGCCGACTTCGCGCTGCCGATGCCGGGAACCTTCGACGATCTGGCGGCGGCGCCGCTGCTTTGTGGCGGCGTGATCGGGTTTCGCTCGCTCAAGCGCAGCGGCATCGAGCCGGGCGGCCGCCTCGGCCTGTACGGCTTCGGGGCGTCGGCGCTGATCGCGCTGCAGATCGCGCGCCACTGGGGCTGCCGGATCTTCGTCGCGACGCGCTCGCCGGCCGAGCAGGAACGGGCACGGGCGATGGGCGCGGAGTGGGCCGGCGGCTACGACGACCGGCCGCCCGAGCCGCTGGACGCGGCCGTGACGTTCGCGCCGTCGGGCGACGTCGTCCACGCGGCGCTGCGCGCGGTCGATCGGGGCGCGACCGTCGCGATCAACGCGATCCACCTCGATCGCCTGCCCGAGATGCCCTACGACGATCTCTGGTGGGAGCGCCGGCTCGCCAGCGTCGCGAACTTCACGCGCGCCGACGCCATCGAGTTCCTCTCGCTCGCCGCGCGGATCCCGGTGCAGACGACGTTCGAGACGCATGCGCTCGCGGACGCAAACGTCGCGCTCGCGCGGCTCTCTCGCGGCGAGGTCCGCGGCGCCGCCGTCCTGGTCGCGGACTAGCCCTTGATGCCAGGCAGGATCTGGCCGACGGTCGAGAGGTCATAGTCGACCGCCCAGGTGTCGGACGTGCGGCTGTTGACGCTGGTCGAGCCGTAGCCGGCCTTGCCGCCCGTCTCGTAGTCGGCGGGCGCGAGGCCCATCGCCTGCAGCGCCGTCACCAGGAACTGGTTGTGCGGGATGCCCTTGATGACGTTGCCGTTCTCCTGCGCGAAGTACGCGCGGCCGTCCCAGTCGATGTAGTCGATGTAGCGGCCCGGCTTGATGAAGCCACCCGCGCTGCCCGCGAGCAGGCACGGCACGCTGTACCCGATGTGGTTGAAGCCCAGCTCGTTGCCCCAGTAGACCAGCGAGTTGTCGAGATACGTGCTGCCGCCCATCTCGGGCACGTCCAGCTTCGCCAGCAGCTTCGCGAACACCTCGCTCGCGATCCAGGCGTTGATCCCCTTCAGCAGGCGGCGCGAGTTGGCGTTCGAGAAGTCGTGGGCGAGGCCGTGCCAGGTGCCGCCGCTCGCGTCCTCCGAATGGTAGTAGCCGAGCTGCGCGGTGCTGGCGGAGTCGGGGCTGGGGCCCAGCGCCTTGTGCACGCCGATCGTGATGACGCGCGTGCGATCGCACATCAGGGCGGCGGTGACGATGTCCAGGAACACGCCCCACTTGGCGGTGATGTCGCTGGTGTTGAGGCTGGTGTTGTTCGCCATCGACGCGGGCGCCATCGGCGGCGTGCACGACATCATCGGCGTGCCGCTGGGAGTCAGCTTCGCCTGCAGCTCGGACACCAGCGACACGTAGCGATCGACCAGCTGCTTGTCCGTGCCCGACAGACGGCTGTTCTGCTTCAAGCGCATGTAGTCGCCGTACACGCGATCGACGAGCAGCTTGTCGCGCATGGGAGGTGGATTCGTACCGCCCCCGCCGACGAAGCCCGCGAAGACGTCGTTGAACGCGTCCAGCGGGTTGGTGCGCGCCGACAGTTGCTGGACGGCGCCGCCCTTCATCCCGAGGTCCGAGTACGACATCGAGTTCGTCACGCCCTGCGCGATGTGCAGGTACCGCAGCCCCGGCGTCGTCGGATAGACCTTCGTCGAATACGCCATCACCTGATCGATGGTCGGGACGTCGGTCAGGCTGTCGGCGTCGCACGGCGTCGCGGCGGTGCACGACGAGAAGTTGCCGAGCAGCCCGCCGTAGTTGTGGTTCACGGCGGGAAGGAAATCGAGGCCGCGGATCAGCGTCAGCTTGGACAGGAACGGGTTCAGCGCCGGGCCGAGGATGCCGGAGATCCCCGTCGACGTCTGGAAGTCGGTCATCGGCGCCCAGGTGTAGTTCTTGCCGCTGACCAGCTTCTGCGTGAGCAGCGTCGTGCCGTCGGCCTTGCTGCTGCCTGCGTACTTCGTGTCCTTCAGCTGGTAGCCGTTGCCGGTGAAGCGCGGGTACCACTCCTGCACCAGCTGCGTGCTGAACGACTTCAGCACGATGAAGCGTTTGGGTGGCGTCACGGTCTGGCCAGCGGCCTCGCGCGGCACCAGCGATTCGAGGAACGGCATCGCCAGCACCGCGCCGCCGGCGCCCTTCAGGAACATGCGTCGCGCGAGTCGCTTGTTGTTCATGGCGCGCCCACCTTGTGCTGCCGGAAGCCGGCGCTCGTCGCGAGGCCGCGGAACGCCGCGGCCAGCGCGCCGCCCGACGCGAGGCCGCTGCGCATCGCCTCGTACGCGCACGCGTCGCCGCTGTCGCGCGTCGGATCCCGACGGAGCGCGTAGCGGAAGTAGTTCGCCGACAGGCACGCCTCGACCTTGCCGCTGTCGATCATCCGCTGGTTCAGCTCGGCGGGGCCGCTGACCGGGCGCGTGTCGCCCAGGATCACCTGGGGGACGGCGGTCGCGTCGATCGGCAGCGTCGCGAGCAGCGCGCCGGTCTGCTCGTCGAACACCTTCTCCATCGTCCGGAACCGCCCCAGCGAGTCGTACGCCTCCATGACGTACCCGAGGTTGCTGAACGACGCGTGGCAGGTCTGGCAGAGGCCGTTGCCGTCGACCTTCGCAGCGTACCGCTGGCGCGTGGTCATCGCCGTGCTCGCGGGCGGCGGGTCCAGCGATCCGGGCGGCAGGCTGTTCGGATCGGGGCGGGGCAGGGTGTCGCACAGGATCGAGCGCCGGATGAACGCGCCCCGGTGGAACGGGTTGGTCTCTTCCAGGCTGTCCGCGAGCAGCCCCGCGCGCTGGAGGATGCCGGTGTGGCTGCCGTCCGTGAAGCGCGGGTAGTCGCCGCTGCCGCTCCACGCCGGCACGCCGTAGAGGTGGGCGAGATCGGCCGACTTCGTGACCGAGACGTCGGACGTCATGAGGTCGCGCAGCGTCCCGCTCTGCGTCCACGTGTAGAGGTCGGTCAGGTCGTGGATCTCGCGGACCATGTCGCCCCAGTGATCGTGGCCGGCGACGCCGACGTTCTCGCCCGCGGCCAGCGCCTTGAACGCGGGGCGATCGGTCGAGAAGCCCGTGAACGCTTCGAACCGCATCCACTCGTTCCAGAACTGCCAGAGGGTGTCGCGCGTGCGCGGATCGGCGAACACGCGATCCAGCTGCGTGTTGAAGCCGGCGTCCGTCGCCAATGAGTCATTTCCTGTTGCGGCGGCCGCCGCCAGCAGCGCGTCGTCGGGCAGCGTCTGCCAGAACGTGTACGACAGGCGTGACGCGATCTCGTACGGGTCCAGCGCCAGGTAGTCGGCGCGGCCCGCGATCGGCGTGCCCGCCACCTCCAGGTGGTTCACGAAGCGGGGCGACATCAGCAGCATCACGGTGACGTTCCGGATCGCTTCGGTCGCGTTGGCGGGCGCGGGTGACGTGCCCGTCGCGACGTCCTTCATCTCGGCGATCTCGTCGGCGGCCAGCGGACGCCGGAACGCACGCTTGCCGAACGAGGCGAGGAACGCGTCCAGGCAGCTCGCCGCCAGCGGCGACGTCCCCGCGCAGCTGCCCGCGAGGCTGGTCAGGCGCGCGCTGGTCTTCGTCGCGGCGTCAGCGACCGCGGTCGCGACGTTGAAGTAGCCCTGGATGTGATCGGTCGAGATGCGCGCGTCAAGGCCGCGAAACGCGACGGTGCTGTCGTCGGGGATCGCGGCGAGCATCGGCGCCACCTCGGTCGCCACCGCTGACAGCCCGCTCGCGCCGAGCAGATCGCGGACCGTGTTCCGGTACTGGATGGTCGACAGCTTCACCAGCGGCGAGACGCCCGGCTCGCCGCCATTCGATGGACAGGCGCCGAACAGATCGGGCGTGGTCGGCAGCGGCGCGCTGCCCGCGGTGCCGTTGCCCCCCGTGCTGCCGGCGGTCCCGGCGATGGTACCGCTGCCGCCCGCACCCTGGCCGTGCTCGGAGCCCTTGCCCTCGCAGGCGAGCAGGCCCGACGCCGCCGCGAAAAAGGCCAGCGCCAGCAGGGCGCGCGTGCGTCGGCGACGCGGCTCGAGGTCGGGTGAAACGGGCAGGACGGCGCGCATCCTGCCGAGTACGAACCCCGGGACCGCCGAAACGGTCCACGGGAGGGCCGGGCTGCGTTACCCGAACGTCTCGCCGTTCCAGCCCCACATCGCCCCGACCGCATCGGTGAAGTCGATGTAGATGCGGTCGAACGGCACGTCCAGCGCCTTCGACACCCGCGCGCAGATCTCCTGGGAAAGAGTGGCGGTGTCGTCGCCGCTCATCTTGCCGACGTTCTTTACGGCGACGAGCGCGGCCGGCGCGCGATCGCCCGCGAACGTCATCGGCAGGCCCGGAACCAGGCAGGTCATCACCCAGCGCTCGGGCTTGCCGAAGCGCGCCGCCGCCAGCTTCGACAGCTCGCCCAGCAGCGACTTGGCCCCGTCCGCCGGAGTCCCGGCGGAGGTGAACACCTGGATCAGCGGCATCGGATCGCCCTCAGATCGACTGCAGGTAAGTGACGAGGTCAGAGATCTCGTTGGCGCCGAGACCGCTGATCTTGCCGTGGTTCGCGCCGCCGCACGCGACGTTGGTGAAGCGCTCGGTCAGCGTCTTCGCGCAGCCGTCGTGCATGAACGGTCCGCGGCTGCCGATGCCCACCAGCGACGGCACCTGGAACGCGCCGCCCGAGCCGACGTCGACCGTCTGGTTGTTCGTGAAGCTCGCGCCCGTGTGGCACGACGCGCAGGCCGCGCGCGAGGCGTCGTTGAACAGCACCCGCCCGCGCTCGACCGCGGCCGCGTCGCCGGGGGCCGCATGCGGGACACGCGGCTGGCCGTCGATCCAGGTCATCAGGCCGCCGATCTGATCGGCGGCCAGCACCGGGCCGGACATGCGGCCCTGGAACACGTCCGCCATCAGGCGGGTCATGTCGGTCTCCAGGCCGTCCCAGTGGAACGGCTCGGAACCGCGGAGGCCGCCGGCCTGCAGCGACTGCGTCCGGCGATTGCCCTGGCAGGTGAACTTCCAGATGCGCCCGTCGTCATTGCCCTCGGCGTGGCACGACGCGCAGGCCAGGAAGCCGCCCGCGTTCGAGTGGAAGATCATGTGGCCGGTGTCCTTCCGGCTCACGGTCGACAGCGGGATCGTGTTGTTGAAGCCGGGCAGCGACAGCATCGCCGGCTCGCGCGACTGGACGACGACCTGGCCGCCGCCGTCGAACGCGACGGCGATCGGCTCGCCCACGGTCTGCGGCACCGAGGGATCGGGCACGCCGCACGTGGTCTTCGGCGGCGGGACCGACCCCGAGCCGCCGGTCCCGGTCATCGAATCGGGCGGCGGCGCGGTGCCGCTGGAGCCGCCGGCGCCGGTGCCGCCCGTCGACTCGTCTGGCGCGAAAAGTGGCACGCCGGTGCCCACGAAGCCCGCGCTGCAGGGACCATGCATGCCGTCCGGCTGGCAGCCGATCCCGTTGTCGGTGACGCTGCCGGTGTCGGACACGAACACGCGCGTCAGATCCGGCTGGCTGTCACCCGGGACCATGTTCGTCGCATTGCCCGCCGAGATGAACGCGACCCGCTGGGCGTCCGCCGACACGGCCATGTCGACCGCCAGCACCATGCCCGCGAGGGCCGGCCCGCTGCGCGTGCTGCCGTCGGACGAGACCATCGTGACCGCGGGGTGGACGATGCCGTTGCACGCGTCGGGCCCGCCGTACCCGCCGACCACCGGCTGAACCTCTTCGTCGACGCCGCGCTGGTGCAGCACGATCACGCCGCTGCCGTCGGGCATCTCGGTCATCTTCCAGGCGGTGCTGGGCGTGTAGCGCTGGCCACCCCGGGACATCGTCGCGCGGAAGGAGGGCAGCTTCACCGTGCTGGACACCGAGCCGTCGGCCTCGACGGTCAGCACCTCGGCGGAGAGGAACCGGCTGACGCGCAGGCGCGGGCCGTCGACGGCGATGTCGCGCAGGTCGCGCGCCAGCGTGACCGTCCGGACGGCGTTGCCGCCGGCAGCGGGGAGACTCACCAACTCGCCGCCCGCGCACGCGACGTGGACCAGGTCGCTCGCGCTGTCGTAGGCGGCGCCGCGGGGCGCGGCGCAGACGGCGCGGCGCTGCAGGATCTCACCCGAGGTCGTGTCGATGCTGACCAGCGCGCCGCCGTGCCGGAGCGCGACGTGCGCGCGGCCGGCGGCGTCGGCGACCACGCGGCCGGGCTCGTCGCCGGGGTTCAGAACGACGGTCGAGCGAACTGTCTTCGTCGTGAGGTCGACGATGTAGACCTGATCGCGATCGGGATCGGCGGCGACAGCCGTGTGCCCGTCGGCGAGGATGCGCAGGGTGCCGCCGCTGATCGCGGGCGGCGGGACATTCGCCGTCACGGTGCTGCCGTACTGCGGCTGGAAGGGAGAGAACCCGATCCCGGGAACCGGCATGCCGGCCACGCCGACCCCACCACCAGCGCCCGTGTTCTGGTTCGTCGCGCCGCACAGCGGGCTCGGCGGAACCGGGGTGACATCCGGGCCGTCCGGCTTGACCGGATTCTGGTTCTCGGAGCAACCGGCGGCGATCGCGAGGGCGCAGACGCCGGCCAACACGGAGCCAGACAGGCGACGGAGCGGGTGGGTCGTCATGTGAGTCTCTCCTCTGAGGATCCTCTGCCGGGAAGTGCCGGCAACGCTACGAAATAGGTCACGAAGCTGCGGTTTCGAGTGAGGCGCCGTCCGACATCACTATGTAGGTGTGCCCCGACGCCATCGAAGCAACGAATGTGCCACGGGTTTATTCAGCGACCGACGATAGAGATTCGCGTGGTTAGCGCCGACGGCCCGTCGGTGCCGCAAGCGACGGTCTGTCAGGGATGTCTGGCCTTCAACGGGCGCCTCAAAAAAACGAGAGTGCGCCGACGGCACTCGTGTTACGAGGGGACCCATGAAAAATCTGATCGCGGTGACGTTGTTGCTGGGGATGGCAGCCGGTTGCGCGAAGTTTGGTGGCGGTGGTGCGCCCAAGAGCGAGGACGACAAGACGCTGTACGCGCTGGGCATGATCATCGGGCGCAACCTCGCGGACTTCAACCTCACGCCGCGCGAGCTGGATGTCGTCAAGGCGGGGATGACGGACACCGTGCAGAAGAAGAAGCCGGCCATCGAGCTGGAGACCTACGGACCGAAGGTCGACAAGCTGCACACCGACCGCCGCGTGGCGCGCGCCGCGATCGAGAAGAAGGAGGGCGCGGCGGCCCTCGAGGCCGCGGCCCGCGAGCCGGGCGCGGTGAAGACGGCGTCGGGCGCGATCGTTCGCACGATCAAGCCGGGCACCGGCGAGTCGCCGCAGCCGACGGATCGCGTGCAGGTGCAGTACACCGGCAAGCTGATCGACGGCACCGTGTTCGACACGTCGCGGAAGCCGGGCGGCCAGCCGGCGACCTTCCCGCTGAACGGCGTGATCAAGTGCTGGACCGAGGGCGTCGGCAAGATGAAGGTCGGCGAACAGGCGATCATCACGTGCCCGTCCGACATCGCGTACGGCGAGGGCGGCTCGCGTGGCATCCCGCCGGGCGCGACGCTGATCTTCGACGTCGAGCTGCTCGCGATCCCGAAGTGATCAGCCGCCCGCGCGCTATCGCGGCTGCCTGAAAAGCAATGGTCGCACACCGCGCCTGCGGCGCGGAGCGACTACGCGCCGGTGTAGCGGGCGACCAGCAGCGTGACGTCGTCGTCGCGCTGCGCCGAGAACGCCGCGACCGCCGCCAGGATCGCGTCGCGCACGGTCGCGGGCGGCGACGCGCCGTGCTCCTCGATGAGCGCGACCAGCCGATCGATGCCGAAGCGCGCGCCGCTGCCGTCGGCGGCCACGGCCTCGGTCAGCCCGTCGGTGTGCAGCACCAGCAGATCGCCCGACTGCAGGCGGGCCGTGCTGTCGACGGTGCCGGCGGCGATGTCGCGCTTGGCGCCCACCCACGGGCCCGGCGTTTCGACGCGCTCGCAGCGGCCGGTCGCGACGCGGCGGATCAGCAGGTCCTCGTGCGCGCCCGCGAACGTCAGGCTGCCGTCGCGGCGGTAGCGCATCAGGGTCAGCGTCGCGTGCTCGTGCTGGCCGAGGCGCGTGCGCACGTTCTCGACGAGCATCGTGTTCAGCGCCAGCACGAGATCGCGCGGCGCCGCGTCCGGCATCTTGCGCGCGAGCGCGCCGATCCCGCTCTGCATCATCAGCATCACCAGGCCGGTGCCGAGGCCATGGCCCGCGACGTCGCCGATCCCGATCCAGCAGCCGTCGTCCACGGGCACCACGTCGTAGTAGTCGCCGCCGACCTCCGTCGCGGCGTGCATCGCGGCGGCGATCTCCAGGCCGGCGACGGTCATGTCGCGCGGCAGGATCGACGTCTGGATGCGGGCGGCGATCTCCATTTCTTTCTCGAGGCGCTGCCGTTCCGCCACCTGGCGCTTCGTCGCCTCTTCGACGAGACGGGTCACCAGGCGGGCGCCCTCGAGGGCGCTGGACACCTGCTCGGCCAGCGACTCGTAGACCATCCCCTCGCGCGGGCCCATCTCCAGCAGCAGGCAGCCGAGCGGCCGTTCGTGGAAGAACAGCGGCTCGACGATGATCGACGCGCGCCGCCCCAGCTTGTCGAACAGCGCCGTCAGCAAGTTGACCGCGGGCAGCTCGCCGCCGACCGCGCGCACCGCCTCGGCAGCGGCGTCCTTGTCCAGCACTGGCTCCGCGTCGTACTGCAGCACCAGGCGGGCTGGCGTGTCGGCGGTCAGCGCCGTGGGATCGTCGTACAGCGCCATCCACGCGCTCGGGATCGCGAGGCGCGGCAGCTGGTGCGCGATCGCGCCGGTCAGGGCGGCGACCTGCTGGGTCGCGAGCAACGTCGCGCCGCTCTCGGTCAGCGCGTTCGCGAGACGCTCGTTGTGCAGGCGGTGCTGCGCCTGCGCGCGCTCGGCGAGCTCGCCGATCAGGATGCGCGCCTCGTGCCACAGGTCCTCGGCCTGCACCCAGCGCATGTGCTCGTTCGGCAGCGCGGGCAGCAGCATCTTGCGCAGCGCCGACACCGCGCCCTGGAACGCGCCGACGTCGTCGCCCGCGAGCGCGACGCTGGTCAGCAGCCGATCGAGCGTCGACGCGAACAGGCCGGCGCCGGCCCCGCGCAGCTCCGCTTCGAAGGCGTCGACGACCTGGCGGTCCCAGCCCTGCGGCAGCGACGTGTCCGCGCCGTGCACCGCGCGCCCGATCTGGCGGGCCACGTCGGCGCCGTGTTCGACGAGCAGGCTGTCCAGCGGCGTCCGCGTCGGCGTCACCGTGCCCACGCGTCCTGGGCGCGTCAGCCCCGACAGGCAACCACACGACAGCCGCACGACCAGCTCCGTCGCAGCGGTCGTCTGGGGCGCGACCGCCTCGCCCTCCAGCTGCGCGAGCACGAGGTCCAGCGCGGCCTCGCCCTGCTGGTACAGCGGCTGGCGCACGGTGGTGAGGGGGGGCGTCGAGAAGCGCGCGTCCTCGATGTCGTCGAAGCCGACGACCGCCACGTCGGACGGCACCTGCAGGTCACGATCCTGCAGCGCGGGGATCGCGCCGAGCGCCATGTAGTCGTTCGCGGCGGCGAGGCCGTCGAACTGGACCTTGCGCTCGTCGACCAGTAGCTCGACGGCCATCTCGCCCGCCGATTTCTCGAACGTGCCCTCGCAGACCAGGTTCGGGTCGAACTCGAGGCCGCGCTCCTCCAGCACCTGCCGGTAGATCGCGTAGCGGTGCTCGGCCTCGGCGTTGACCGACGGACCGCGGATGAAGGCGATGCGCCGGCAGCCGTGGCGGACGACGAGGTGCTCGAGCGCCTGCCGCATGCCCGGGGCCTCGTCGACGAGCAGGCCGGGGACGCCGGGCGACGCGATCGCGATGCTCGCCAGCGGCAGCGGCGCCAGGCGCGTGCACAGATCGGCGACCGCCGATGGCCCGAGGTAGTTCCCGAGCGCGCCGCCCAGAATGATCACCCCGTCCAGGACCCGCTTGTCGCACAGGTCGAAGACGAAGTTGCGGTTCATGCCGTCGCTGCGCGGCGCCCCGAGCACGCCGCCCGCGAA
>Ga0070684_100000664_pt1 | contig 23744 bp, 20 predicted proteins | sample KBSC723LmetaG_FD_65653 | JGI IMG/M metagenome (GOLD analysis project Ga0070684, IMG submission 65653) | Corn rhizosphere microbial communities from Kellogg Biological Station, Michigan, USA - KBS C7.2-3L metaG | ecosystem: Host-associated > Plants > Roots > Rhizosphere ...
GCCGAGCCAGATGGCCGCAAGCGGTCCGCAGTTCCAGCCCACTCCCGAGCAGGTGGCCGACTCCCTGATGGCGCACCAGCGCTACCAGGCGGCGATTGAGAAGTATCGCCAGGTGAGCCCCATGTCTGCCGACAGCTGGAACAAGATGGGTGTCGCCTACCAGATGATGTTCGACAACCGGCAGGCGGAGCAGTGTTATCGCAAGGCGCTCAAACTGGATCCGAAGAATGCGGTGGCCCTGAACAACATGGGCTCCATCTACATGTCGGAGAAGGAGTACGGGGAGGCGGAGAAAGTCTATCGACGGTCGGTGAAGCTCGATCCCCACACCGCGCTGTTCCACAAGAATCTGGGGACCGCTTACCTGGCGCATCGCAAATACAAGAAAGGCTGGCAGTCCTACCAGGACGCGCTGGCGATCGATCCGCAGATTTTCGATCACGCGAACAGCGTGCGGGTACAGAACCCGAGCAGCATACAGGATCGCGGCGCGATGAATTTCTACATGGCCAAGGGCTGCGTGAAGGCGGGAATGCCGGGTAAGGCCGTCTATTATCTGCGCCTGGCACTGAACGAGGGCTTCACCACGCCGAAGAAGATTATGGCCGACGCGGAGTTTGCCGTGCTCTACGACAACACGGAATTCCAGCAGATGCTCGAGGCGCAGGGTGTCTACCTGACCAAGGACTCGATCCACCCTCCGCGCACCCCTGAACCTGTTCAGCCCTGAGATCGGGTGGAAATCTGTCTGCCTGCGTCGTCCGCGGGCCGCGGCGCCGCGTCTATGTGAGCGAGAGTGCGGACGCGCACGGGGCGTGCGGCCCTCAGAGGGCGGATTGCGATGAATTTGCGATGGATGGGCCTGGCCGTAGTGGCACTGGCGCTCTGCGGTACGGTGATGGCGCAGGATGCGGGAAGCGCGCCGGCCGGGCAGAATCAGGGTGGCACTCAGCGCGGCGGCGGACGCGGGCAGGGTCGCGGCATGGGCTTCGGCGCGGGTGCGGGAGTGATGGGAACCGTCACCGAGGTCGCCGGCGATCACTTCACCGTGAAGACCGATGCGGGCGAAACCTGGACCGTTCACTACAGCCCGAATACACGGATGATGAAGCAGGCGCCCCGTCCCACGGGCGCCGGTGAGCCGGGCGCGGGCGGCGAGCCCGAAGGCACGGGCCGTGCAATGGGAATGCGCAATCCGCCGCTGCCCATCAAGCCTGAAGATGTGAAGGTCGGCGACGCGATCATGGCCGGGGGCGAGACCGACCGCGACGCGAAATCGGTGGGCGCCATCGGCATCATGGTCCTCGATCCGGACAGCGCCCGGCGCATGCAGCGGATGCAGGCCGACTACGGCAAGACCTGGCTCATGGGCCGGGTGACCGCGATTGATGGAACGACTCTCACCGTCGAGGGCGGCCCTGACAACCAGAGCCACTCGTTCACGGTGGATGAGAACACGGCGTTCCGCCGCCGCCGCGAGCCCATCACGCTCGCAGACGTGAAGCCGGGAGATCGCATACGTGTCCAGGGCTCCCTGAAGGACGGCCAGTTTGTGGCGACCAGCGTGGCGCAAATGCCGATGCCGCCCGCGCACGGCGGCCCAATGCCGCCGCCGGGAGCGCCGCCGCAGTGAGGCAGCCTTCAGCCATTAGCCGTCAGCCAACGACGTAAAACCCAATCGTGAGCTAAAGGCTGAGGGCTGAAGGCTGACGGCTGCCGCCGGCATCTAGCCGCCCATGAACATGCCGCCGTTGACATCCAGCACGTGCCCCGTAATGTACGCCGCAGCGTCCGAAGCCAGAAACGCCACGGCATTCGCAATGTCCTGATCCGCCCCCGCGCGGCCCAGCGGAATCGACGCCAGCATCTGTTTGACCAGCTCCTCGCTCAACACGTGCGTCATCGCCGTCTCAATGTAGCCGGGGGCAACGGCGTTCACCGTAATTCCTCGGGACGCGAGCTCGCGCGCGAGCGACCGCGTCATGCCGATCATCCCAGCCTTCGATGCCGCGTAGTTCACCTGCCCCGTCTGGCCGGTGCGGCCCACGACGCTCGTGATATTCACGATCCGCCCCCAGCGGTTCTTCATCATGGGGCGCATCAGGGCCTGGGTGAGCAGAAACGCGCCCGTGAGATTCGTTGCCAGCACGTCGTCCCAGTCCCCGCGCTTCATCTTCATGGCCAGATCGTCGCGGGTGATGCCGGCATTATTGACCAGAATTTCGACCTTGCCGTACTTGTCCAGGACGGCCCTGGCGCCGGCCTTGATTGACTCCTCGCTCGCCACATCCAGGGCGAAGGCAGCGGCCTGACCACCTGCTGCTGCAATCTCGGCAGCCACGTCGGCCAGCTTGGCCTCATTGCGCGCGGCCAGAGCAACGGTCGCGCCCTGGCGTGCCAACTCCAGCGCCACGGCGCGGCCAATTCCCTGCGATGCGCCGGTGACCATCGCGATGCGTCCCTCTAAGTTGCTCATGGGCATCCACTTTCCAGCGTCCCGAGCTTGAAATGCCAGACGCCGATTCCAAAAGCCATTATAGGCAGCCAGGCGGACCGGACGCCGAATCTGGCGACGCTGAGCCGTCCACAAAAGAAATGTATAGCCCCGAGATAGCTCTTGCGATATAGTTCATATGAACTATATGTCCCTCGAACCTGGAATCTGGGAAATCGCCGTCCTCGCCCTCCTCCGCGAAGCCCCCATGCACCCCTACCAGATGCAGCGGCTGCTCCGCATGCGCCACAAGCAGGAGATCCTCGCACTCAAGCGCGGGTCGCTCTATCACGCCATCGGACGCCTGCAGCGCGCCGGGCTGATCGAGGTCGAGACCACCGGGCGCAACGGCAAGCGGCCGGAGCGGACCACCTACCGCATCACGCCCGCCGGGCAAGAAGCGCTGAGCGCGGCGCTCCGCCGCATGGTCGCCATGCCGCGCCGGGAATCGTCGGAGTTCATGGCGGCAATGAGTTTCCTCGTCCACCTGCCCGTCGATGAAGCCGCGAAACACCTGGAAGAGCGCTGCCGCCGGCTTGAGGATGACATCGCCTGGCATGCCGGCGCGCTCGTGGGGGCATCGGCCACGGTGCCGCGCATTCACCTGATCGAAAGCGAATACCTGCTTGCCATGCTGCGAGCCGAGCTGGCCTGGGTGCGCGGGCTTGCCGAAGACGTTCGCGCCGGCACCCTGACGTGGGACTTCGATGCGATCATCTCTGCGGTCGACGCGGAACGCGCTGCGGCCAGCGATGGGAAGGAATGACCATGCAAACTGCCGATTCAATCTCCGCGGCGCCCAGGGCGGCGCGTGCCCACTTCAAAGGCCCCGTCTGGACCCTGCTGGTGCTTGCGCCGGTGATTGCCGAGGTGCTCAGCGGGTCCACGCGCACCAGCATTCTGTTCGTGCTGATCCCGGAAATCATGGTCTGGGGCGTCGGCGCGCTGCTCTGCCGCGAGCTGGTGCGCCGCTGGCGCGCCGGCGGCGTGAGCCTGTTGACGCTGGGCCTGGCGCTGTCAGTCGCGGAGGAGTTCGTCATCCAGCAGACCTCGATTGCGCCGCTGCCCTTTCCGGGCGCGCACGCGGATTATGGTCGAATGTGGGGCATCAACCTCGTCTATCTGCTCTTCATGCTCGCGTACGAGAGCGTGTGGGTGGTCCTGGTTCCTGTCAGCGTAACGGAGCTGATCTTCCCTGATCGGCGCGAACTCCCGTGGCTCGGCCGCGGCGGATGGATTGCGTGTTCCGTCGCATTTCTGCTGGGAAGCCTGATGGCGTGGTTCGGCTGGGTCAAGCAGGCGCGGCCGCGGCTGGGCGCCTCGCAGTACACGCCGTCATCGGGCATGATCGGCGCGGCACTCGCGGTCATCGCTGGACTGATCGCGCTGGCCTACGTGCTGCGGAATGTCGGGCGCCCCGTCGAAGGACGAACGGTTCCAGCGTGGCTGGCCGGGTTGATCGCATTGGGGATGGGCGCCGCGTGGTTCGAGCTGATCGGGCAGATCTTCATTCCGCACCCCATTGAGCCGTGGACCAGCGCATTCGCCGCCGGCGCGGTGTGGGCGGTGCTGGCGCTGGTGCTGTTTGCGTGGGGTACATCGCGCCGCGCGTGGGGTGACAGGCATACGTTCCTCGCGTGCTGGGGCGCCGTGCTGGCGTGCGAGGCGATGCCGTATATCTCGATCCAGTCGTGGCCGCGCGTCGACGTCATCGGCAAGGTGGTTTTCGACGCGATTGCGCTGGCAGGGTTCCTGTGGCTTGCGATGAAAGTGATGCGCAGGCCGCTGGGCGACGCGGCTCAGAAGAGTTTCTAGAAACCTACGTTGACGGCACGGCGGCCGCGGGAATCCGCTGGCCGGCGCGGAGCGCGCGCGTGCGCTCAAGTTGCCACACATACACCGCGAGTCGCCGCGAATAGTGCAAAACCGGCGGATCGTTGGGCAGATGAATGCCGACCGCGGAGGCGAGGTCGTTGCGCTCGATATCGGCTTCGGCTTCCTCAAGCGGCGCGGGGACGTTGTGGATGTCGGCGCGCATGGGGTGGCCGTCATGGTCCTGGGTGAAGAGGCAATAACGCTCAGTGAGGAAATACTCGAGGCTGCCGGGGCGGTTTTCAGCGAGGCGGCGCGTGGGCCCCAGTCCCCTGTAGCGCGCGGCGAAGATGGCGGGATCGGAGGAGAAGCGGCGGCGGCTTGAAAAGAAGAATTCGCGCTCGCTGCGCTGCTCGATGCGCATGTCTGACCAATGCGAGGGCAGGCGGTAAAGTGTGCGGGCGAAAGCCACCGAGATCAGATTCGATGTGTCGACCGAGAGGAAGTAGACTCCTGGGCTCCCGGTCTGCGGGTCGCGGACGTAGGTGCGCAGGTTCAGCTCGGGAGCGCGGCCGGCTCCGGGAATGCGTGGGAGGCCGCGGAACTTGATGCGGTCCATCCAGAACGGGAGCAGGCCAAGCCAGGCGGAGCCCTGGCAGGTATCGACCTGGAGTCCTTCGGGGAGCAGCGGGGTGAGGGCCGCGGGTGGAAGCGGCCAGTGCGCGTAAAGCAGGTCGTTCCAGCGCTGGGCCATGACCCAGCGGCCGGCAGGTAGCGGGCGCGGCCGGTGCGATGTTCGAATCTGGAATTCCCGCATGGCCCTTGCTCCAGAACTTTCCAACGACAAGGTTAAATTACCCAAGCCATGGCGCGTTTCGGGGGAAAAGGGACGCGTCAGTCTCCATGCCTTATTCTGGTCGCGAGCCTTTGCCATGTCCAGTGAAACCTTTCATCCCGCCGGCGCCCACAATCAAACCGATGTTTATGCCGTTCACGGAGCCGATCCCGAAGTGCTGGCCTACGCCATGGCCAAGTACTCGCGGTCGGCCCTTTCGATGCGCGAATCGCTGGCCGAGATCAGCGCGCAGCGTGCCGAGCAGTTCCTCAACACGTTTTATTTCCAGTACGGGCACCGCTCGATTGCCGACCTGGCACACATCGCGCTGGCGGTGGAACGGCTAAGCCTGCTGGCGGCGATCGTGCTGGTCGATGAGACGCGCTGGGATGGCCAGGAGCGGTCGACGCGGTACCAGAATTTTCTGAAATCAGGCTGGTATCTGCCGGAATTCGGCGAGGATGCGGCCTCGCGGCAGCTTTATGTGGAAACGGTCGATGGATTGTTTTCCGCCTACCAGCGCACGACCTCCGCGGTGCTCGAAGCGCTGCGCGAGCGCGTGGCGCGGCCTGAGGCGATGAAGCCCGAGGCTTACGAGCGGACACTTAAGGCGCGGGCCTTCGACGTGGCGCGCTACCTGCTGCCGCTCGCCACCAACACGTCGCTCGGCCAGATTGTGAATGCGCGCACGCTCGAAACACAGGTTTCGCGGCTGCTGTCGCATCCCATGGCCGAGGTGCGCGAGTTGGGCCGCAAGCTGCGCGATGCGGCCACCGGGCCGGCGTGGAACGTGAGCGCGCAGGCCGGCGCCGCGGTGGTGGCCGATATCGCAAAGATGGATCCAGCGCTCGGCGAGCAGGCCGGCGCCATGCTCACGCGCGAGGTGCGGACCGCGCCCACGCTGGTGAAGTATGCCGAGCCCAATGCCTACCTGATGGAGACGCGCGTCGCGCTGGAACAGGCCGCGCGGGAACTGCTGAAGGGCGTGGAGATTGCGCCGGCTCCGGTGGTCGACCTGGTGGAGCGGACCGAGACGCTGGAGGTGGAGCTGGCGGCCACGCTCATCTACTGGGCCAGTGATTATCCCTATCGGCAGGTGCGAGACATCGTTGCCGGACTGCCGGAAAGCCGGGTCAACGAGATCATCGAGACCGGGCTGCGGCACCGTGGCCGGCACGACGAGGCGCTGCGCGCGTTTCATGCGGGAGCGGCGCTGCGCTTCGACATCCTGATGGATATTGGCGGGTTCCGCGACATGCACCGGCACCGGCGGTGCGTGCAGATCAAGCAGGGCTTCACCGCGGTGCACGGTTTCGAGACGCCGGAGTCGGGCGACGCGGCGGGGCTGGTAGAGGCCGGGATTGTGGACGAGTACCAGCGGACGGTGCGGGGCGCGCACGAGGCCGCGGCGCGGATCGCGCGGGGCTCGGCGCCCGAGGCGACAGTTTCAGCGCTCTATACGCTGCCGCTGGCCACGCGGGTGCGCTGCCTGTTCAAGATGGATTTTGCCGAGGCACAGTACATCTCGGAATTGCGGTCAGGACCGGCCGGCCATTTCAGCTACCGGCGCGTGGCCTGGGAGATGTACCGGGCGCTGGAGCGGCAGCATCCATCGCTGGCGAAGTATGTGCGGGTAACGGATTTTTCGAAGCCGATTGATTTGCTGCAGAGGTAGAAGCAGGGACAGGGTGCAGGGTGCAGCATGCAGAGGAATTCTTCGGCTTCGCGCGGCTCAGGGTCAGGATGATGAGTGTTGCTGGTGTGCAAACAGCGGGTCCTTCGTCGCTGCGCTCCTCAGGATGACAAGGTCAGGCAAGGCACACGTCGAGTAGGGTCGGGAAAGAGGCGGCGCCGGGCGGCAATCTGCGGAATCGAGCAGATTGGCTTCCGGCGCCGATTGTTTGTAAGCCGCTGATGCGAGTTCGGTTACATGACTTTCCTATCATCCCCCTGCAAAGAAAGGGGGAGGGGGGAGGGGGGGGTGGGGGGGTGCCTACGCCGGAGTCGATGGCGAGGATTCTTTGGGCTTCGAGCGGAGCGCGCCAAGCGCCACCTGGGCCGCGTAGAGGATCTTGGAACTGTGGGACTCGCGCAGGATGTGGTGAAGCATGGCGTAGGTAGTGCAGGCGATGAAATCGCAGATGGAATCGTGGCCGGTCAGGTCGGGCATCAGGTTTAGGTAGGAGGCGCTGGCCGCTACATGGGCTTCAACGGAATTGGCGCCCTTGCCCTTTTCGATGGAGTAAGTCTGTTGGTAGGCGTTGGCGCAGCGCTGCACTGCGGGATTGACGGAAGACATGGCGTTTCCTTTCGAAGAGAGCTAGACGCAAAAATGCCCGGCGGATTCGCCGGGCATTCTTTTGTACCTGAGATAAGCATGGCATATTTCGAGGGAAAACCGGAACGGTGTGGCAAGTTTATTTTGTGATTTCTTTCAGTGGTTTACGGTGGTTTTCCACAGGGGAGGGGCTTGACACGGGTTGGAGGGGTGCAACGGGAGTGGTGCAAATGGGTTCAGGGGGCAGTTCGTAGTTCGCAGGTCGCAGTTCACAGTTTGTCGCGAGCTCCGACGGTTGGCGGGCTAAATAGGCTGCGGAAGAACTCGTGAGATCGATGGGCTCCGGAAAAAACTCAGGGGCTGAAGAGTCTGCGTGAGAACTGGATGTGGGCAGCAAGAACGTCCCTCAGGGGCTAAAGCCCACGTCATTTATTGGGCTTAATCGGCACGGCTGAAGCCGTGCCCCTTCAAAACAGCACCTCAACCGGAGTTCTCACGCGGGCACTGAAGCCCAATCCTTTGTTTGGACGGCTAGCGGCGGGACTGAAGTCCCGCCCTTACGCGATTTAGTTCGTGGGCGGTGCGGGGAACAGCGGGTCCTTCGTCGCTGCGCTCCTCAGGATGACAAGTTGTTTGGTGGGGTGGTCGTGGGTGTAGCAGCAAATGCAGATTCTTCGCGCTGCTCAGGAGGTCCTTCGTCGCTGCGCTCCTCAGGATGACAAGGTGCTTGGAGGATTGAGTCGGAGGGCGATCACGCCGGCTTCAGGCAAGCCGGGCGCGCAGACGCATGATCGGTTTCTCAATCAGCCAGAACGAGAGCTCGGCGGCGATGAGGATCAGCGGATACATCAGGAGTCCGAGGCGGGGGAATCCGGTGAAAAGCTGCTGCCACAGATAGACGCTGTAGGAAATGATCCCCAGATGCCGGACCGGGCCGGCGTTCAATATTCGTCCGAAGGGTGAATCGGGCCTTCTCACGACGTACTCGAGCGCTGCTGCAATGGACATCCCCGTAACGCTGAATCCCAGCACAACGCACGGCATGGCAAGCGGCCCGGCGCCGGCCTTTGTGGTTGCATACGGCACGACGAGCATGCCGATCCCCACCAGCGCGGCCACAGGCCAGGCAGTGATCCAGCGTTCCGCCCAGCGGCGCCAGCCGTGGGTTTGCGCGAGCAGCGCGAGCAGGCATCCCGCCATCAGAGTGTCGATGGCGCTCGAGCTCACGATGAGCCGATTGTGCGTCTCCAGGGCCTGCGCCGAGAAGCCGGCGATGAAGATGCGAAGTACCGGCATCGCCGCAAGGCATGCCAACGCCGCGCCGGTTGCGATACGCCGCCGATGGGCGAGCAGCAGGATGGCCGGCCAGAGCAGGTAAAACTGCTCCTCGATGCTGAGGGACCACGTATGTTCGATCGTCCACCCAATGGGATGGGGATGGTAAAGGATCGTGTACGTGGCGGCGGAAAGGAACGAGGAGGGATCCTGTCTCTGAAACCCGGTGACCCATAGCAGGCCCAGCACCAGCATGTAGAGATAGAAGGCCGGGAAGATCCTGAGGACCCTGCGCGCGTAGAACCGGGGCAGGGAAATCTCTCCCGTCCTGTCGAACTCGCGCAATAGAAGAGTCGTGATGATGTAGCCGCTGATGACAAAGAAGACCTGCACCCCGTGGAGCCCGCCTCCCACGGTGTAGCGAAACAGCCCCGACTGGGCGACCCCGGCCGGCAAAACCGCGCGTGTGTGCGAAAGAACCACGATCACAATCGCGAGGGCTCGTAAGCCATCGAGCGACGGAATGTCGTGGCGAACCGGCGTGGCCGGCCGATGCGCAATGGCAGCGGTAGTCCCCATGGGGGCTGATCTTAGGCCGTACGCGACGGGCAGTTGTCTCCATGATGTCAGCGGGTGAGGGAATTCGCCGGAACACCAGCGCAGCGCCCCCCATGACGGCCCATTTGTTCAATTTTCTGATCGAAATGATCATTTTTATGGAAACCATAATCAAAACTGATGTACATTTGAGAGCACAAGCTGGAGGCCTGCTCCGGGCGCACAAAGGGTCGGACCCGGTGCTGATCTTCCCTGAACCACTTTCCCTGAGGGAGGAACACCCATGGAACGCAGATCGTTGCATTGCAGACGGCCGAATCGCGCCTTGTCGGGCGGCGCACTTTTCGGCAGCAAATCATTCAGGCATTTTCCAGGACATGCATTCCTGGCGCTGGCGCTGGCGGTATGGGCGTTTTGTGCATTGGCTGCGCCGGCGGCGGCGCAGAACGCCCAGGGCACGATTCTGGGTCACGTGACGGATCCGTCGGGCGCGGTGATTCCCGGCGCCCAGGTGCGGGTGACGAACAAGGACACGGGCGTGGCGACCACGGCCACGACGAATGGGACGGGGGATTTCACGGTTCCGGCGCTGAACCCGGGGAACTACTCGGTTGCGGTTGAGGCGAAGGGGTTCAGCCGGGCGGAGTCGAAGGGAGTCGTGCTCGAGGTGCAGCAGACGCTGCGCCAGGACTTCAAGCTCGCGGTGGGCGAGGTAGCGAACACGGTGGAAGTGTCGGCGGACTCGCAGATGCTGCACACCGAAGACCAGACGATCGGGCAGGTGATTTCGTCGGACCTGATCCAGGCGCTGCCGGTGAACGGGCGCGATTTCACGAATTTGATGATCACCAACGTGGGCACGAACATCACCCCGGGCGGCTCGGGTACGGACTGGGGCTATCACGGTCTGAACCAGGAGTACACCGAGGTGAGCGCGGACGGGGCGCAGGCGCAGTCGACCAGCTACAGCGTGGACGGCCTGTATGACGCGGATTTCTTCTTCAGCGTTCCGATCAACATTCCCAACGAGCTGGCGATTCACGAATTCAAAATGATGAACGGGATGTATGGCGCGCAGTACGGGCAGGGCTCCGCGCAGGTAAACGTCGACATCAAGTCGGGGACCAACAGCGTGCATGGCGCCGTGTATGAAGCGATGGAAGCCAACTGGATGCAGCCGGACAGCGCGTACCAGAAGGCGGTGAACGCGGCCAATCCGGCGAGCACGGCATCGGTGAATCCGCCGTTTCACCAGCACCAGTTCGGCGGAGCCGTGGGCGGGCCGTTCACCATTCCGCACATTTATAACGGCAAGGACAAGACGTTCTGGTTCATGAGTTATGACGAGGGGTTATACAACAAGGTGAACACGCCGTCTTCCGACTGGGTGCCGACGCCGGCGGAGTTGAAGGGAGATTTCAGCGCCTGGCCGTTCCCTATCTACGATCCGGCGACGACAGTGCCGAACCCGGCCTACAACTCGAACCTGCCCGAGGGCCCGGCGAACTCGCCGGTGATCCGGCAGCGGTTTGCCAACAACCAGATTCCTGCGAGCCGGATCGATCCAGTGACGGGCAAGCTGGCGGCATTCTTCGCCGCGGCGGACCTGAGCAACTGCGCGGAGCCCAACCATATTCAGACGGGCTGCTATAACTACACCGCGAACACCAAGACGACGAAGAAGCAGGGGATCGGGACGGGGCGCATCGATCAGTATTTCGGGCCCAGAGACCATGTGTACCTGACGGCGAACTGGGGCAACATGTCGCAGACGAACACCAGCATTCGCGCGGGGCAGGGCGGACTGGTGTACACGCGGCCGAAGCTCTTTGGCGGGACGTGGACGCACACATTCGGACCGAGCCTTCTGAACCAGGCGACGCTGGGATACAGCCGCGACCACTACCTGAACGGGACAGACACGGCGTATGGGCCGAACCTGTCGGAACTGGTAGGGCTGGCGAACACGAACCAGAATCCAGCGACGTTCGACCTGCCGCAGGTGAACATCTTCAACTACCAGGGATTCGGCGGCGGCGAGCCGACGACCTATGCGGACAACATTTACCAGGGCGTGGACACGGTGACGCTGATCCACGGGCGCCACACACTGAATGTCGGCGCCGATGTGCGTCGGATGCAACTATTCGAGCTGGACAACTACGGCGGCACGGGATCGCTGAGCTTCAACGGCGAGTTCACGGCCGCGGTGCCGGGATTTGCGGGCAGTTCGCTGGGCGGCAACGGGTCGTACAGCGCAACCGCTCCATACCAGGGCAACGCGCTGGCGGATTTTCTGCTCGGGCAGACGAGCAGCGCGAACGGTCCGCCACCGATCGCAACCGACAATTTCATTCTGTGGGGAACGAACTGGAACCTGTTCGCGCAGGATGACATTCACGTGACGGACCGGCTGACACTCAACGCGGGCCTGCGGTGGGAACGGCCGGCGGACCTGCACAGCCGGAACCGCGATGGGTACGCGTTCAACACCGCGAACGGCGGTCAGTTCGTGTGGGCGAACTGCGATTTTGTAAAGCCAATTCTGGCGGCGGGAGGGAATCCGAACTTTCTGCAGTGCGGAGCCCCGAGCACGCTGGTGCCGATCGACCGCAAGGATTTTGCGCCGCGTGTGGGCTTTGCCTGGCGGCCGCCGTTCAGCGAGAAATTCGTGATGCGCGGCGGGTTTGGGATCTTCTACGGGCTCTATAACCGCTATTACGACGGAACGCAGTACGACAAGAATTCGCTGTATAACCAGTCGGCGGCCTCGTACACGGCGCCGTCGGGAACAGAGGCGCAATCGACGGCAGTGGCGAAGAATCTGTGGGCAGCGCCGGTGAACGCGGACCAGTTGTTCGTGACGCCGGGCTGGAAATTTCCCTTCAACCAGACGAACTGGCCGACGAACCACAATCCTTATGACGAGCAGTGGTCGCTGGACACGGAGTACTCGCTCACGCCGACGCTGCTGCTTGATATTGGCTACGTCGGCGACCATGGGCTGCGGCAGCCGAGCCAGGATATTCTGGGCGCGGCCTATCAGCCAACGGTGGCGGGCGATCCGTGCAACTCGATCGTGGACATTTCGGTGGCTCCGGGCAATTGTCTGAACGACCCGAACTTCGAGCCGATTGACACGAGGGAGCCATATCCCAACATGCCTCCGTATCTGTATGGAAACCGGAACGGATTCCAATCGACGTATAACGGGCTGCAGGTGCAGTTCATTCAGCGCGCGGTGCACGGGCTTACGTATCACGTGAACTACACGTGGTCGAAGACGATGGACCTGACGTCGGGGATCAACCTGATCAACGGCGAGCCCGGGCTGATCCAGGACCCGCACAATCCCTACGCATCGTATGGGCTGTCGGCGTCGGACCAGACGCACCGGTTGACGGGGACATATGCGTATGTGGTGCCGACGAGCATTTTTCACACCAGTGGATTGAAGTGGCTGCTGGCGGGATGGTCGACGAGCGGCGTGTACCAGCTTGCGAGCGGCTTCCCATTCGCGGTGTATGGGGGCGAGCCGCAGGACCAGATGGCGGAGTTCTACACGGGGCGGTTCCTCGCGAACACCACGGGGCAGAACTCGTCGGGGTTCAAGAAGACGCTGGGGCAGAACTTCGACACGTCGAAGTACTCGACGCCTCCGCTGGGCCGGTATGGGAACACGAACAAGAGCCCGGAGCGGACGCCGTATTACACCAACCTGGATGCGAGCTTCGGGAAGACGACGCACATGGGCGACCGGATGTCGCTGATGCTGCGCGCCGATGTGTTCAACCTGGGCTCGACGTGGCACTCGAACACGGGGCTGCTGTTCCCGGACTCGACCGTGACGGACTCGAATTTCGGATCGCTGGTGAATCCGAGCTACGGGCCGGTATCGCTGTGGAATCCGCGGACCATCCAACTGACAGGGCAGTTGAATTTCTAAGGCGGTGAGGGTGAAGATCCCGGGTCCCCAAATGCGAGGGACCCGGGGCACCGGCACGGGTGTTGCGAAGGCGGGCCTTTGATGTCGATTGCGGTGGAAATCTGCGTGGATTCGCTTGAGTCGGCGGTGGCGGCGCACGCGGGTGGGGCGGACCGGGTGGAGCTTTGCTGCGCGCTGCGCGAGGGCGGGCTGACGCCGAGCGCCGGGCTGATCGACGCGGTGCGAACGGCGGTGGGGATGGAGTTGTTTGTGCTGGTGCGGCCGCGTGCGGGGAGTTTCTGCTACTCCGCGCAGGAACTGGCGGTGATGCGCGAGGATGTGCGGCGGGCGCGGGACCTGGGTGCGGACGGCGTGGTGCTGGGCGTGCTGCGGCAGGATGGAAGCGTGGACGTGGAGCGGACGGCGGAGCTGGTGGCCGAGGCGCGTCCCATGAAGGTGACGTTCAACCGCGCGTTTGATGTTTCAAAGGATCTGAGCGGCGCCCTGGAGGACGTGGTCGGCACGGGGGCGGACCGGATTTTGACGTCGGGCGGTCACCGTTCAGGAATGCGCGGTGCACGAAAGATTGCCGAGCTGGTGAAGGTTGCGGGAGGACGGATCACGATTCTGGGTGCGGGGGGCATTCGGGCGGAGAATGTGCAGGAGTTCGTCGAGACTACGGGGGTGAGGGAGATTCACACATCGTTGCGGGTGCGGCAGGAGACGCCGGCGGCGGGGCGCAAGGTGGACACGATCCTGGGTGCGGATGCGGATGGGCCGTCGCACTACGTGATCAAGCCCGCGCATGTGGCGGAGCTGCGGCGGGCGGTGAATGCGATCGCGGGGAACGGTAAGCCGCCGCGGTGAACCGCGGCATTCGCGGTTCGGGAGCTAGAATGGGCGAGCACGCGGGACGTGCGCCCGAAAGGTTCCTGGATTCATGTCAGTAAAAACCGACAAGCGCGCGAAGGAGATTCTGCACCTGCTGTTGCAGGACGGCAAGGCGTCAGTGGATGAGCTGATTGCGAAGCTGGGGACGTCTCCGGCGAGCGTGCGGCGCGACCTGACCAAGCTGGAACAGCAGGGGCTGGTGCATCGCACGCACGGCGGGGCGATGCTGGCGGGGAACGGCGCGCCTTCGGTGTATGAGCCGTTCCGGTTCGACGCGGATTTTCGCGAGCGCGAGGAGCGCTTTGCGCCAGAGAAGCTGCGCATCGCAAGGGCGGCGGCGGCGCTGGTGCAGGACGGCGAAACGGTTGGCATCGCTACGGGAACGACGACCACGCTTGTGGCGCGGCAACTCATCCATCGCAAGAACCTGCACATTATTACCAACGCGGTGAATATCGGGATGGAGCTGAGCTCGAGCGCGCGGGTGCAGACCACGCTGACGGGCGGCAGCCTGCGCTGGCCGGGGGCGTTCTCGCTGGTGGGCCCCGCGGCGATCGAGTCGCTGGCGACGGTGGTGATGGATCGCCTGTTCGTGGGAGCGACGGGCGTGGATCCGGGCCGCGGCGCGATGGTGATCCAGGCAGAAGAGGCGGCGGTGTTCCGCGCGATGGTGCGGCAGGCGCGGCAGTGCATCGTGGTGGCGGACTCGAGCAAGCTCGGGCATGCGAGCCCCGCCGTGGTGTGCACGACGAAGGAGATTGGGTGTTTGATCACCGACAACGGCGTGCCCGGGGAATTGAAGGGCAGGTTTGAGGCGGCGGGCGTGAAGGTGATCGTGGCTTAGACGAAGTCCTGGTCAGTAGGCCCTGGGCCTCCCGCAGTCTGACTCTACGGGAACATCTTTTGCATGCTGCAAGGAACGCGGCGAATGACTTCGCCCGGATGGTCCATCTCGAACATGTAGTTGCACTGCAGCGCGGCGTTTCCCTGCATGGCGCCCTGGTAGAGAAATACAGTCTTCTTGCCGGGATCGTAGACCAGCAGAGCGCTCGTCGGCTCAACGCCACTCGTAAGCTGGAATTGCACGCCTTCTCCCGAATCGTAGCTGGAGGCGTGAACGGCATGACCCGATCCAAGCCAGAACCCGATTGCAAGCATTCCGATGAGAGCGAGTCCGTTTCTGATCCACACGGATGCCTTCGCCATGGTGACCTCCTGGTGATGCGTCGTTCTAAGGACGCAGGGAACCTCGCAGGCGCTCGGAGGATGGTGACGAGTGCTTTATGGAATGACGTGCTTCGGGATCTTGCTCCGGCGGCGGGCAAGCTTGCTGCGTGGATTCCCGCCCATTGCGCGATGAAGCCGCCCGATGGATGTGGCTCTCTTTCCGGGGAAGTTGAACGGTAGGCTAGCTGCCTGTCAGAGTCCGACCCGATCAGCCGGAGCCAGTCTTATCCAGCAGTGGCTGGAGTCGAAGCAGGATGGAGCGCTGCAGCAGCACCGGGTAGAGATGAACGACTACACCGGGCAACAGCATCCACAGTGCGCCCCTCCACGGGTGCCTGGTGAACAGCGCGAAGATGGCTAATAGCAGGTGGATGGCAAAGCAGGTTCCGTGGGCGCTGATATTGCCTCGCAGAGACTTTTCCAGGGAGTATAAGCCGGCCCTTTTTCCCGAGAATCCGCGCATAGGTTTGGCCACAATGCGATTCCATCCGGAGACTTCGAGCAGCCAACCGAAAACTCCGATGCCGACGAGGCGGTGGAGTACACGCTCACCCGCAGGCACGCGGAACCATTGGCGAGGCGCACATCGCATAACGGGGGCGGCCACTGCGGGCCCGAGGGCGAATGTTCCCCCCACAACGCTCACCGCGTACAACGGATTGCTCGGCCCGAGGACGACCCAAAACACAGATAGATAGATCGCAAGGAACAGTAACACGAGCCGGTACCAGAGGGTCTGAAACACGGCTTCCATGGGATTTGGTTTGGGAGATGGTTCGGCGCTCACAAGATGTTCCTCTGACCAACCTTAAAGCAACCCGAACGGGTTGGCAGCATTCGCTGTAATCAGCTTTTGGCGGCGAAGGTGGCGTTGGTGATCAACGGCCTGGCCCACAAGCCGATGCTGAGGACGCATCCGAACGTGAGGTAGAGCAGCGCCATTCCCGTGCGCAGGCCGGTGAAGTCGCCCAGGCGGCCGATGAGAAGCGGCATGATCGCGCCTCCGACGATGCCGGTGCAGAGGATTCCGGCGAAAGCGCCGTGATGCTCGGCGACCGAGTTGAGCGCGAGCGAGATCACGGTGGGCCACATGATCGATGCGAAGAAGCCGATCGCGGGGAACGCGTAAAGCGAGACCTGGGCCGGTCCGAACAGAGCGGCCGTGAGGCACGCAAGCGCGCCGATGGCGAAGCCGAGCAGGACGCGGCGGCTGTCGAATGCTTTGAGCAGGATCATGCCGAGGAAGCAGCCGGCGGTCATCAGTCCCCAGAACCAGGAGACGGCAGCAGCGCCGGTGGAGTGCGGGTCGAAGCCGTGATAACGGGAGAGGAAGGTCGAGATCCAGTCGGCAGTGCCCTGCTCCGATCCAACGTAGGCGAAGACGCAGCCGAAGTAGAGCCACACGACGCGCTGGCGGAGCAGATAGCGGTAGCTCGCGAGCGTGCCGATCTGCTCGTCTGCGGTGCGCTCGATCCGCGGGAAGCGAACGGCGACGACCACGATGGCCATGACGGCGGACACGGCGGCGAAGATCCAATAGACAGACGCCCACGGCAGATGCGGCGGCGTAATGCGTGCCATGAATCGGACGAATCCGCCTTGCGATGCAGCGTTTGGAATGTTGGTGACGAGATACGAGTAGATGTGGGGGCTGAGGAAGGAGGCGAGTCCGAAGACGAATTGCGCGACGGCGGAGTTGAAGGCGAAGTGCTGCTCGCCGCCCGCTACGCGCAGCAGCGGATTGATGGCGACCTGGAGCATGGCCATTCCCGCGCCGATGACGAAGAGCGAGATGACGGCGACCCAGTAAGCGGGCCAGAGGGCGAAGGCGAGCGCACCGAGCAGTGCGGCGAAGAAGGCCCATGCCATGACTGGCTTTTCGGTGAAGCGCTCGACCAGGAAGCCCGCTGGTACGGAGAGGACTCCGTAGGCGAGGAAGAAAGAGAAGGCCAGGAACGCGGCCGCGGCAAGAGAGACATGGAAGCTGGCGATAATGTCGGGAATGATGGGACCGAGGATGTTGGTGAGCAAGGAGAGCACAAAGAACACAAGGAAGACGAGCGCGACGATGACGGTGTTCTTGCGCATGGGTGCTCCGCTTATTCGACGACCGTGATTTTGCCGGACCAGCGGAAGCGTCCGGGCTGGTGATGGCGGAGCGCGGCGACCGCGAGGGTGAGCATCTGCGCGGGCAGAATTTCGACGATGGGCAACAAGGGCGCGGAAACCTGCGGCAGGCGGCACGCCGCGTGCGGCGAATCCGACGAGAACAGGACGGCCGTGGCGCCGGTCGGCTCGATGTCTGCGAGCAGTCGCTGGTTGAGCGGGCGGGCGGTCGCGTCGCCGGCGAAGATGCCGACGAAGACGCCGGGCTCAAGGACTTCAAACGGGCCGTGGCGAAAGGCCGCGCTGCTCATGCCTTCCGCGTGCGTGCGTGTGGATTCCTTGAGGATGAGCGCGCCCGCGCTGGCGGCAGCGAGCGAGGGCCCGCGGCCAACGAGAAAAACATCGCGTGTGTCGCCAAGCAGGCCGGCGAATTCTTCCGCGTGCGATTGCCAGTCGCGCAGCCAGGATTCGACGATGGACGCGGCCGGCTCGAGATCGCGCAGGCGTGCAGCCATGTCGCTGCCAGTGAGAGCGGAAGCGAGCGCGGAGAGTGCGAGCAAGGTGGAGACGTAGGTTTTGCAGGAAACGGAATGCTCGGAGCCAGCGGCGGTGAGGACGGCGATCTGGCCGCGCGCAGCGAGCGGGCTCGCGGGCGTGTTGGTGACGCCGATGATGGTTGCGCCGGCCTTGAGATCAGTGTTGAGGTCGAGCAGGCGAACAGTTTCGGCGCTCTGGCCCGATTGCGAAATTGCGATCACGAGCGTGGCGGGCGTGAGCAGGCCGGGATAGAAATGGATGAGCTCGGAAGTTTCAAGCAGCAGGGGCGTCAGCCCGTGCGCGGCAAGCTCGATGGCCAGCGGGTGCAGCACGTGGAACGAGCCGCCCATGCCGGTGAGCACAATGCGATCGAAGCGTGATGGCGGGCAAGCTTGCACGATGCGCGCGAAGGCGTCGGTTTCGCGCAGGGCATTCCATGTGGCGGCCAGCGCTTCGGGCTGGTGCAGCAGGTCGTCCAGGTAGGGGCCGCGAACGGCTTCGAGATTCAGCGGCAAGTGTGCCTCCAGAGATCATTCACTATGGCGAACCCGCTGGGTCGTTCGCAAATTCATGGCTCGATCTTCTCGCGTTCGAGCAGGGTGAGAATATACTCGCCCGCGCCATAGCCCACCATGGGGATTGCGCCTGTCGGGTCGCCGATTTTGCCGGGGAAAAGCTTGCAGGGAAGCGCAACGTACATCTCAGGGATGATGTTGTGGTCGGCGGCCGACTTACGCACGGTGCGGGCGAGGAGCGCGTCGCCGGCAGCGTTTCGGTGCATCTGCCAGTCGGTCTGGGCGAGGCTGAAGTCGACAAAGAGAAATTCCTCGCGCTCATACCAATACTCGTAGATGGCGGGATCGGTGTAGGTGCTGCGCACGCGGCGGTAGCCACCGGAGACGACCTTGAGCAGGCGCATGCGGGCCAGCGTGTCACGAATGATAGCGGGATCGGTGACCACGCCGAAGCGGATGATAGGCAGTAGCGCTCCGTCGATGTCGTTCTTGATCCCGGGCTCGAGCGTGCCGTGCAAATGGCCGTCGCGGATGAAGGCGGCGTCGAAGCCTTTCTGGAGCTGGGCGACGTGGTCGAGGACGTCGCGGCGGGTGGCGTCGTCATGGGCGCGGCCGGCGATTTCCGCGAACTCGCGCAGCCCGACGATGGCCATCGCGGTCGAGAAGGCGAAGTGCTTTGCGTCTTTCTGGCGCTCCTCCCAGATGGTGGTGTCGCGAGAGACGATGAGGCCAGGGCCATACTTCTCGAGATTGGCGTAGAGCGGGCGCACGATGAAGTCGCGGGCGCTTTCATACACCGTGCCGCGATAGGTGGGTGTGCTGAGGAGAGTGGGATCGTTGTACTGGCGCATGTAGGCGCCGAGCAGCCAGAGGACTTCGCCCCAGTCGTCGAACTCGATATTGGTGCTGCCTTCGTTGGTGAAGAAGGGCTCTTCTGCGCCATCGCCGAAGTAGCGCACAACGGAGACCTGGTAATCGGCGCCGGCGGTCTGCGCGCGCATTTTCCCGGTGGGCCGCGCGTTGAAGTAGGCGAGCAGGGCGGTGCGGGCCTCGGCCTGGTGGCCCATGCGCGCGAAGGCGGCCGCTCCCCAGGACATGTCGCGCACCCACGGCGTGAAAAACGCTCCGTCAGGCAGAGCCGCGACCATGAGGCCGTTGCTGTAGCGGCCATCGCGGTTAGGCTCGCGGCACTGCGCGATGCGCAGCATCACTTCGCTCTGGCGCCACAGATGCCGTTCCGCTTCTGAGCGGAAATGGATGGCGGGTTTCACGCGCCAGGCTTCCAGCTCAGAGATCTCGCGTTCCGCGAGAGCAGAAGCGTCGAGGCCCGCGCGCCAGCGGGAGAATTCGTCGGCGATGGCGTGCCAGTCGTCACCAGGTTCGAGGGAGATCATGGCCCACGCGGTGCTGGCTTTGAGTGGCTGCGCAGGATTCACCCTAATGGTCGCAAGCCGATCGAGTGGAATGAGGAGCAGAGATTCGTCGATGCCATCGAAGCGGAGCAGATGCATTCCGGCAGCCGTGTCGCCAACCGAATCATTCGAGCGGACAGGATGCGCCCATTGCACCTGATAGCCGAGGCGCATGGCCTGCTCCGGATGCCAGATCATGATTATCTGGGGCTGCGATTCCCATTGCCAGCTCACAATCACGGCGGAATGCGGGAAGCCGAAGGGCATGAAGCAGAGGCCACTGCTTTTGGCGGAATGGACGCGAATGACGTGCGAGTCACGGTCGTAGTCGGCGGAGAGTTTGCTCCCGGTGCCGTCGTTCCAACTGAGCGACTGGATGAAGTTCGCGGTTTCAATGCCTTCGCTGAGCGGGTCGCGCGGGTCTGGCCGCGTGAAGCTGTAGGGGTGCGCGTAGAAGCGCGTGAGGGAGCCGGTTTCGGGCGCGACGACCGCGAATCCGAAGCCGTTGCCGGTGACCAGATGCGATGCCGCCGCGGGCAGGGCGACGACGAGGAGCGCAAATGCTGCGAGGAGGCGCGAAAGTTGCATGGTCAGTAGTAGTCGGCGCAACTCAGGTAGTAGCCGCAATGGGTGCAAACGAGTTTGCAGTGGAATCCGGTCAGGCGGTGATTGCAGGTGGGGCAGATCTGGCAATGATGGTCGACCGGGGTCTCGGCGGGCTGATGCGCCGGCTGAGCGGGAGTGGCGGCGCCGGATTCGAACGCGGAGGGAAGCTGCGGCAGCATGGGGAGAGGTTAGCATGGAAGAGAGGGCTTTTCTGCCGCGGAGATGTGCGGCAGGTAATCCAGGCTGCGCTCTTGCGCAGATGGCATCTACTCCCGGGCTTCAAACCGATGTGCCGCGAGCGATGGATGAAGCGCGGCGACACGGTCCGGCGACAATCACGATTGGAAACCCCCCAAGGAGAAAAGAAATGGCGAGCAAAGCAAGTGCGGTGTGGACAGGTTCCCTGAAGGAAGGCAAGGGCACGATTTCAACGGCAACCGGCGTACTGAAGGACGCGAAGTATTCGTTCGCCACCCGGTTTGAGGGTGCGGATTCGGGCACCACTCCGGAAGAGATGATCGCGGCAGCGCACGCGAGCTGCTTCTCGATGGCGCTGGGCGCGCAGCTTGGCAACGCGGGGCTTACCCCGGAGCGGATCGAGACGCAGGCAGCGGTTACGCTCGCCAAGACCGACGGCGGATTCGCGGTGACGAAGATCGCGCTGACCACCACGGCCAAGGTTCCGGGCGCAAGCCAGGAGCAGTTCAACGAGGCGGCGCAGAACGCGAAGAGCGGCTGCCCGATTTCGAAGCTGTTCGCGAACAATACCCAGATCGAGCTGGACGCCAAGCTGGTCTGATTCTTTCAGCAGGCAAGGGCCGGTTCGCCTCGCGGACCGGCCCTTTGCCGTGCCGTGCCGAGGCTGGGAAGAAAACCTCGGGCGCAGGCTGGTGGAAGACCTGCGGGTCAGGATGTTCGGCAATGCGGGGCTGCAGCATTCGCCATCGCATTTGACACTGGGGATTGGATTTGCGAGACTTGGAACACTGCCGGTTTGGGCTCAACAGGCCCTAACCAACGCGTGCCGAAGTGGCGGAATTGGCAGACGCGCGTGGTTCAGGTCCACGTACTCGCAAGGGTGTGGGGGTTCGAGTCCCTTCTTCGGCACCAGCTATCCGTGTATCTGATTGAAAACAAAGCTAAATACAAGCAATTAAACAGGTTCTGGTAATACTCCCCATTCCATACAGTCAAGCTAGATATGCCCAAAACAGGCACTTAAAGCCGTTTTGTATTACCAAAGCCCCTGCGTATTACCAAGCCCAAAATCCGTCAATCTGTCCAGTACCGCCACATTGGACCGTTTGCGATTTGCTCATCTGAGACAAACGGCACACTGCCAACGGAGCCAAAGAAAGCAGTTGTCGGGTCGAACCAGCCTCGATGCGTTCTCCCTTCACCAAAATCAAGTTCAACCTCTTTGTCTGATCCCGGCCAGGTAGAAGCATCATTCGGATTGAACTTCATCCAGGGTTGTTCTTGCGTCATTGCGCGAAACCTCCTAATAACTGGTCAGGTAGAGTACCATACCGAAATTCAAAGCTGCGGCTGCTGGCCAGCTTGCTTGAGCACACGGCCAACTTGCGCAGCCGTCCACTGACCGCCGCGCGGGGCTGTGTAGCCGCCCTCATTCAGCTTGACGGCGATCTGGCGCATGGACGGCCCTTCCGTCTCATCCTTGAGAGATTCTCGAATCTCCTCAATGGCAGGGAGCAGATATTCAGCGTTTGCCTTTGCGTTGCGTTGCCGCACCAGAACGCTTGCAGCGGCACCAGAGGCGCCGATGGTCGCGCTATTGGACCGCAAGCCGCCTAATTGCTTTCCACGTGCTATAGCCGAGCGCAGTGCATCCTTTGTGCGCTGGGAGATCATTTCTGCCTCTGCCTCAGCCACAGCCGCCAAGACGTGCAAGGTGAGTTTGTTCGCGCTAGGCATATCGACGGCAACAAACTCCACCCCTGACTCCATGAGGCCAGAGAGGAAATGCACGTTGCGCGATAGTCGATCTAGCTTCGCAATCACCAGCACTGCCTTATAACGACGACATGCGGCGAGAGCTGCGGCGAGCTGCGGTCGTTTGTTATGGCGTCCTGATTCCACTTCGACGTACTCCGCTACTTGATTGAGGCCAGCTATAGCCAAGTGCCGGTCTATTGCTGCCCTCTGGCCTTCCAGCCCCAAGCCCGATTCACCCTGCTTCGCGGTCGATACCCTCAGATAGGAGACGGCCTTACGGTTCCTTGTCATCTCATCCTCTCTGTAACGTCAACTGCAACGGACATCGCAGTTAATGTTGCACACTGTGCAGGACGTGTCAACAATAATCGTAAGTTATGGTTTATCAATCACTTAGATCGCATTCGGCCTATGCTGTGTAGCAAAGTCCATGCGCCGTCTACTGTGTATGTCCATGAAAAACAATGTAGTTACGCCGTCCGAACCAGGGCAGGGCAAGGCTCTATGCGGCGGAACGCGGTACTACTTCCCGAAAGTCGGCTACTTTGTGGGCAGGGTACGATTCGAGATCAAGTACCAAGCCCCCCCTGAATTTATGTGGGGTTCTGACCCAGGATGCTGTCAAGTGTCATCGCAGCAGTTCATGAATGAGTTCACGATAGACCCAGACGAGGAACAGGATAGTCGCTGCCGTTTCGAGGGCAATCAGCTTTACCTGCATAAGAATGTGGACAAGATTTGCTCTGGTGCGCTTTCGCGCACGAATACGGAGAGTATTCTTCATCGAATTGTTTCGGGATGCTTTTTGCACCCCGCGGAGAGCCAGAGCAATTCCATCTTAGCATGATCGATCACACTGGCCATGATCGTGTCAAACGACAGGAATGGTGACTGGTATGCTTGGGTGTTCCATGACAGGGGGATAGATGTCAGACCTAGTTCCCGATGTTGCGGCATGTCAATTCAGCGTCTTTGCGGTGCGCAAGGATAATCCTCAGCCGCTCATTCTGACCGATCTAACTTGGCAGCGTCTCATGGAGGACGTTGTGACGCCGTTCGATGCTGGGGAGCTGTTCTTCGTGGACGGTGCGCCGATCAAGGCCACAGACGTAGACCGCATGAAGATTCTTCTCCAAGGCCAGAACTTCGCCCCAGTGTTCCGCGACATCCATGTGAAAATGCGGGTCGCCGATATAAAGATTCGGGAGCTGTACGCGAAGAATTACCACGTCTACTTGGAAGGTGTGCTTCGGGAGAAGTGCACAGACATCACCTCGCAGGTAATCAACGTGTTCAGGACATCCGCGAAGCCGAAGC
>Ga0070684_100000666_pt1 | contig 23731 bp, 15 predicted proteins | sample KBSC723LmetaG_FD_65653 | JGI IMG/M metagenome (GOLD analysis project Ga0070684, IMG submission 65653) | Corn rhizosphere microbial communities from Kellogg Biological Station, Michigan, USA - KBS C7.2-3L metaG | ecosystem: Host-associated > Plants > Roots > Rhizosphere ...
ACGGCGAACGCGGTCAGCTCGGCGCCGGTGAACGACCAGGCCTGCACCGACTCGTTCCCGCTCGCGCCGTCGCCGTTGCTGGCGACGGCCGAGGGAGGCACGGGGCTGTACTCGAGCGGGGTCGTCGCGAGCGCGCGCACGCACACGATCTCGAGCTCCTCGTCGAGGATCGAGCCGAACGTCCGCTCGTACTCGTCGAGGAATCGCTCGGCCACCGGCTCCGGGTCGCCCTCGACGGCGCCGCCGGGCGCCGGGACGGGAACGGTCAGCGTGTGCTCCTGTCCGACGAAGCGGATGTCCATGTGCACCTCCCGCACGGTCCGCTTCGGCTCGCCCGAGCTGCGCACGTCGAGCTCTCCGAACAGCTGCTCCGCGATGGCGCCGGCCTCGGCCAGCCCGTCGGACGAGAGCCGGGTGACGCGCGTGCGCGAGACGCTGCGGGCGAGGTCTGCTCCGAGCAGGCCGACGGCCGAGAAGTTGCCGGCGTACGGGGGGACGATGACCGTGCTGACGCCGAGCTCGTCGGCCAGCACGGTGCCGAAGAGCGGCCCGGCGCCGCCGAAGGCGACGAGCGCCGCCTCGCGCGGGTCGCGGCCGCGCTCGATGGTGACGCTGCGGATGGCGTCGGCCATCTGCGCGGCGACGATGCGGATCACCCCGCAGGCGACCTCGGTGACCGAGCCGAGGCCGAGGGGCTCCGCCAGGCGGCCCAGCGCGCGCTCGGCCAGGTCGAGCACGAGCGGCACGTCTCCCGCGATGTGGGCGGCGGGGATCATCCCGAGGGCGAGCGCCGCGTCGGTCACCGTGGCGTGCTCGCCGCCCCGGTCGTAGCAGGCAGGTCCCGGGTCGGCGCCTGCGCTCTGCGGGCCGACGCGGAGCAGGCCGCCGGAGTCGACGTAGGCGATCGAGCCGCCACCGGCGCCGATCGAGCGGACGTCGATCCACGGTGTCTGGATGGGGAGGCCGACGACCTCGCCCTGGTACAGCACCGGCGGGCGGCCGTCGTCGATCAGGCAGGTGTCGAAGCTGGTGCCGCCGACGTCGGCGGCGATCGCGTGGCGCAGGTCGAGCTCACGCGCCAGGTCGGCGACGGCGCGGGCACCGGCGACGGGGCCGGAGAGGATCGTCTCGAACGGCCGGCCCGACGCCTCGCCGAACGTCATCGCGCCACCGCCCGAGCGCATGATCATGCACCCGCCCGTGAAGCCCTTGCCGCCCAGGCCGCCCTCGACGCGGGCGAGGTAGTCGCCGAGACGGCGGCGGACGAAGGCGTCGATCACGGTGGTGCACGTGCGCTCGTACTCGCGGTACTCGCCCGAGACCCGGTGCGAGAGCGAGATGTCGCCCGTGAAGCCCGCATCGCGGAGCAGCCGCTCGGCCTCGAGCTCGTGCGCCGGGTTGGCGTAGGCGTTCATGAAGGCGATCGCCACGGCATCCACGCCGTGGTCGATGAAGGAGGCTGCCGCCGCCGTCACGTCGGCCGGCTCCAACGGGACGTGCTCCGCGCCGTCCGCGCGGATGCGTCCGCGGACGGGAAGGCGCAGGTGACGCTCGACCATGGGCGCCGGCGCCCGCCAGAACAGGTCGTAGGGATCGCCGCGGTCTCCCCGGCGCACCTCGAGGACGTCCCGGAACCCGCTCGTGCACAGCAGCCCGACCAGCGCCCCGCGGTTCTCCAGAAGCGCGTTCAGGCCGACGGTCGTGCCGTGCAGGAAGTATTCCGAGGCGGCCACGTCGCCCGCCGCCAGCACGGAGCCGAGCACGCCCAGCACGCCCTCGTCGGGCGCGTCGGGGACGGTGGGCATCTTGCCGATCACGATTCGCCCGGTGTCCTCGTCGCTGAGGACGAGATCGGTGAAGGTGCCGCCGACGTCGACTGCGATCCTGGTTGGCATGCCGACCACTCTGACGCCGGGCGACACCCCCGGTCAATGTGTCGCGAGACCAACATTCGACGGAATGTTGTGTCCATGACATGATTGGGCGGTGCGACTCGACGACGTCCTGCGCAAGGATCCGGGCCTCGACCTGACCCTGGTCGCCGGCCCCTGGGACGCGCGGACGGTCGAGGGCGTGAGCCTGGTCGACGAGACGGCGCGAGTCGGAGAGGCCCGCCGCGGCGAGCTCGTCCTCCTCACCCGGCGGGCGTCGCGCAGCGCGTCGGGACGCGGTCTGATCGACCTGCTCGGCATCGCCGGTGAGCGCGAGCTGGCGGGCCTGGCGCTGTACGGGCGGGCGACGACCTCGCAGGCGGTGATCGGGGCAGCCAGCGGCGCCCGCGTCGCGCTGCTTGCGATCGGCATCGGCGAGGACCCCGCCGCCCTCGTCGCGACGCTCGACGAGGTGCTGCGGGCCGACGCCGACGCCGTGCTGCTGCGGCTGGCGGCGGCGGCGACCGCGATCGAGCATGCCGAGCCGGAGGGCGGCGAGGCGATCCTGATCGCGGCGTCGGCGGCGCTCGGGGCGCAGGTCAGCGTCCGCGACGGCCTCGTCGTCGCCGACCGGAAGGACACGGCGATCCGCATCGGCTGCCGGCTCGTCGCCGACGCCCTCGCGCGTGCCGGCGCGCAGGCCGAGCCGCCGGCCGAGGGCTGTGTGGTCGTCCACCTCGAGCCCGTGGGCCGTGACGGTGGCGACCTCGTCATGCTGGAGGCGCTCCGGGTGGCCCGCACCGCCGGATGGCACGCCGCCCGCGAGGACGCGTCGGTGCGCCTGCGGGGCGACGGCGACGGCGCCCGGGTGGCGGCCGCGGTGATCGAGCGCCTGCCGGTGCCCGTCGTCTGCGGCGTCGGCCGCGATGCCGGCGAGGCGCGGGCGGCGCTGGCGCGGGCGCGCGCGAGCGGCGCGTGGGACGTTCCCTTCCCCTTCGACGCCGCGGATCCCGACGGCCTCGTACGGGAGCTGGCCGGCTCGCCGGCCGGGCAGGCATCGGCGGCCGGCCTCCTGGCGCCGCTCGTGAAGCTCGGAGACGCGAAGGCCGCGACCGCGATCGAGACCCTGCGCGTCTACCTTGACTGCTGGGGGTCGCTCTCGCGCAGCGGCGCTGCGCTGCACCTCCACCCGAACGCGGTCGCGCACCGGATGAAGCGGATCCGCGCCCTGCTCACAGCCGACCTCGACGACCCCGGCCAGCGGCTGGCGCTGCAGATCGCGTGCCGGGCCTGGAGCGGCGGCCACATCCCGGCCGAGCCGTAGCGGTCAGGAGACCCCCAGCATCTTCCGGAGCAGGGCCGCGAGCTCGGCGAAGGCGTTGCGGCCACCGACGGCTCCCGCGATCCGGTCGTCGATCTCGGCCAGGGCGCCGCGCGCATGCGCGAGCGCGGCCATTCCCTGTGCGGTCGGGGCGATGATGTAGGAGCGGCGGTCGAGGGCGTTCTGGCGGCGTTCGGCCAGACCGCGCTGCTCGAGCGCGTCGACCAGCTCGACGACGATTGTCCCGCTCACCCCGAGCTCGCGTGCGAGCGACTGCTGCGAGCCCGGCGTGTGGGCGCAGATCGCGAGCGCCCCGAAGTGGCGGGCCTGGATGCCGGCCGGCTCGAGCGCGCGCTCGAACACTGTCCGCAACCGCAGGTGCGAGCGGGCGAGCAGGAACCCGGGCCGGTCCATCAGCGACGCCGGCAGCCTGGTGTCCTCGAAGCCGGCGAGCAGCCGACGAAGCAGCTCGTTCAGCCGCGCCCGCTCGTCCGTGGACAGCCGCCCGAGGATCTCGCCTTCGCACTGGCGCAGCACCGGGCCGAACCGGGCCAGGGCCTCCGCGCCCGCCGGCGTGACGACCAGCTGGTAGGCGCGCCGGTCGGCCGGGTCGCGCCGCCGCTCCACCAGCCGCCGGGCCTCGAGCGCGTCGACGATGCCGACCATGGTGGTCCGGCCCAGGTCGAGCCGCGCGCCCAGCTCGCCCTGTGAGATCGGCCCCTCGTCGATCGCCCGCAGGACGACCAGCAGCCGCGGGTGGAGCTCGCCGCGGAGCGCCGCGACCGCGGTGCGCTGCGCGTGCATGAACGCCGCGAAGACCAGGAACCCCACGTGGGGCGCGAGGGCGGCCGGCACCCGCGTCGGCCCGTCGACCGCGCCATCCGCTCCCGGAAATGATCCATCATCAGGATTATCAACCTTGTTGACGTTCATATTGGCTGATGGTAGTCTACGCGACTCATGCTCCGGGGGATCGGCAAGATCATGCTTCGCCACCGCAAGGTGGTGGTCGCCATCTGGGTGGCGCTCACGATCTTCGGCGCCTTCGCGGCGCCGCGGGCGACGAGCCGCTTCCTGACCACGTTCTCCATCCCGGGCTCGTCGTCCTACCAGGCGAATCAGCAGATCGTGAAGACGTTCGGGAACGGCGACCAGCCGCCGCTGGTGCTGGTCTTCCACGACCCCTCCGCCGACGTGACCACGGTTCCGGGAATCACGCGCGCGATCGCAGCGGCAGAGCACGTGAACCCGAACGCCCGGGTGAGCTCGTACTTCACGACCCATTCGGACGCCTACGTGTCGCGCGACCGGCACACCACCTTCGTCGAGCTCTACCCGACCGGGGCGAACGGGTTCGGGTCGGGCGACACCGTCGACGCGACGCAGGCCGCAATCGCGAAGGCCGCCCCGGCGGGCGTCCGCGCCGACGTCACCGGTACGACCCCGCTCGAGCTGGCGGCCGGCAACGGCGACACGGGTGGGCCGAGCATCCTGGTCGAGACGGCCATCGGCGCCCTCGGCGCGCTGATCATCCTGCTCTTCGTGTTCGGCACGCTGCCGGCCGTGATGATGCCCCTGCTCGTGGCCGCCGCGTCGATCCTCAACACCTTCACGGTGCTGTGGGTGCTCACCTACGTGACCGACGTGTCGGTGATCGTCGAGTTCCTGGTCGCCCTCGTGGGTCTGGGCATCGCGATCGACTACTCGCTGCTCTACATCTTCCGCTTCCGCGAAGAGCTCGCGAAAGGCGAGTCGGTCGAGCAGGCGACACTCGAGACGATGGAGCACGCCGGCCGCTCGATCATCGTCTCGGGCTCGACGGTGGGCATCGGCCTGCTCAGCATGGTCATCCTCCCGATCCCGTTCATCCGCTCCATCGGGGTCGGCGGCCTGCTGATCCCGACCGTGTCGGTGATCGCCGCCCTGACCCTGCTGCCCGCGATGCTGTCGATCCTCGGCCCGGGCATCAACCGCGTGCGCGTGCTGCCGCGCCGGTTCGTCAGCGGAGGCGACCCCGACCGTGGCCCATGGGGCAGTTGGGCACGCCTCGTCACCCGGCACGCCGCGCTGATGGCAGGCATCGGGCTCGCGATCGTGGCGATCCTGCTCGTACCCGCCTCACAGCTGAACCCCGGCGACGCCCTTGCCAAGGACCAGCCCGGGGCGGGCCCGGCGATCGTCGGTCGTGACACGCTCGCGGCCTCGGGCATCACCTACGGCGCGATCGACCCGTTCGTCATCACGGCTCGGGGCCTGACCCCGGCGCAGCGCCGCCAGGCCGCGGCGGAGGTCGCGGGAACAGCCGGCATCGCCGGCGCGGCGGCGCCCGCCGGGTGGTCGCGCGACGGCCTCGCACTGATCGAGGCGTTCCCGACCGGCGACGCGGCGGGCAGTCAGGCATACGACACGATCGGACACCTCGAGAACACCGTCCTGCCCGCAATCCAGCGCCGGCTGGGCGCCACCGCCGAGCTGCGGATGGCCGGCGACGAGCCGCAGAGCCGCGACTTCAGCCGCACCGTGTACGGCAATTTCCCGTACATGCTCGCGTTCGTGGTCGTCCTCACCTACGTGCTGCTCGCCCGCGCCTTCCGCTCGCTGGTGCTTCCGCTGAAGGCCGTGCTCCTGAACCTCGTCTCGCTCGGCGCGGCCTACGGCATCATCGTGTTCATCTTCCAGCAGGGCCACGGCAGCCAGACGATCTGGGGCGTGCCCGGCACCGGAGTCGTCATCTCCTGGATCCCGCTCATGATCTTCGCGTTCCTGTACGGCATCTCGATGGACTACGAGGTGTTCATGCTCACCCGGATGCGCGAGGTCTACGACGAGACCGGCGACACGAACCGCGCCATCGAGGTCGGCCTCGAGCGCACCGGCAAGCTGGTGACGAGCGCCGCGCTGATCCTCATGTTCGCGTTCCTCGTCCTCTCGAGCAGCCCCGGGCTCGACATCAAGCAGTTCGGCATCGGCCTGGCGGCCGGGATCATCTTCGACGCGACCGTCATCCGCGCGCTTCTCGTGCCGTCGATCATGAAGCTGATGGGGCGCTGGAACTGGTGGCTGCCGCACCCCGCCGCGCGCCTCCTGCTCGTCCCGCCGAGCACCCCCCTCCCCGAGGGCGAGTAGGCACGAGGACGTTCCCGCCGGAGCGGGTGTCGTAGAGTCGCGGGAGCATGTCCCACGTGAAGGTGGCCGTTCGAAGCGATGCCGGCGCGACGGCGCTCGTGGCCGGGGTGATCCCGCCGTTCGCGGCGGCCGCAAGCCTGGCGGACACGGACGCCCGACGCCTGGGTGAGGTCGTCGAGGGGCTCGTGCGCTTTACCCTCGATCACGCGTACCCGAACGACCCCTGGGGCGAGATCGAGGTGACCCTGGAGGCGGGTGACGGGGTCACATCCATCGACGTCCACGACTGGGGGCTGCCGCTCACCTCCGCGGGCGGCGAGCTGGGGCCGCTCCCATCCGGACTGGCATCGTTGGCAGCGGACGTTGACGACCTGCGGCTGATCAACCTCGGCGGCGACGGGAAGCGGGTGACGGCTCACCTTCGGGCCGCCACGACCACCGCACCGGCGGCCGATCCGCCGCAGCCGCGACACGAGCGCGTCTCATACTCCGCTGCCGCGAACCTTCGCGACGCCATCCAGATCCGCGAGGCGGGCGCGGAGGACGCCGAGGGGATCGCCCGGCTCCTGTACGAGAACTACCACCTGAGCTATGTGCACCCGGACTTCTATCGGCCCCGCTACCTCGCCGGCGAGCTGACCGCTGGTCGGCTCCGGTCGACCATCGCCGTCCACGATGGACACGTGATCGGACACCACGCGATCATGACCGCGGGCGACGCGCCGTCGGCCGAGACCGGCGCGGCGGTCGTCCACACCGCCTACCGCGGCCTCGGCATCTTCGGCCGGATGTTCCCCCATACGGTCGACCGAGCCCGCGGGCTCGGCCTGGCGACGATCTACGGCGACGCCGTCACGATGCATCCCTTCAGCCAGCGCGCCGAGCACGCCCACGGCTACCGGGCCTGCGCAGTGATGCTCGGGATGGTCCCGGCCGCGGTGACAATGCGAAGCGTCGAGGCCGGCCATCCCGATCGCCGGACCGCGGTCATCCGCTCCTACCTGCTCTTCGACCGTGCCCGGCGCCCGGTCACGCTCCCCGGGAGGTACGAGGCGCCGCTCGCCGCCCTCTACGGCGAGCTTCTTCTGGAGCGAGCGCCGGCGGTCGAGATGGACGCCGAAGGCGACGCCGTCACGGGCGAAGACGACTCGGTGCGCGGCCTCGCCTTTCTCCGGGTCCGCCGCTGGCATCCCGGCGCAACGGACGCCCTCGTTCACACCGTGCGGCACCTGCTCTCCCGCCACGCCGACGTGCTCTACGCCGACGTGGATCTGCACGCGATCGGCGACCCCGGCGCCGCCGTCTCGTGCCTGAACGATCTCGGTTTCTTCCTGGCGGGTCTTGTCCTGCACGGCCCCGAGGGCCACGACCACCTGCGACTCCAGCGGCTGAACTCGGAGCGCCTGGAGCTCGAGACCATCATCTGTGCCTCTCCGGCCTCCGAGCGCCTCAAGCAGCAGGTCATGGAGGACCGGCTACGAGTGGAACCATCGCCGTCCTGACCGCGGAGTCCCGAACAGCCCTCTGCCCCCCGCCCTCCAACGTCACGTGCAGCCCGGGCGTCGGCCAATGGGCCGTCACGATCGCCGGGAGCTACCGGGGCGAGGCGGTACACCGGCGCTTCGGGTCCTGTGACGGCCAGGTGTTCGCATGGATGCTGCTCGCCCGCTACCGGCCGTGCCCGGCGAACTTCGCGTACTTCGGGAGCCCGTGCACCCACGGCCCCTATGCCTTCGGGAAGGCCCACATGCGGGGCCTCTCCCCGAGCGTCCCCAGGGTGGTGGGGATGACGGCCGCCGCGGCCCGCCGCGCCCTCCGGCTGCAGGGCCTGCGGGCGCGGTTCACGCCGTCGTTCGGGGCGAACCGCCGGGTGATCCGGCAGTTGCCGCGGCCGAGGCCCCGACCAGGGTCTACGCCTTCGTCACCCTCACGGTCGCCCGGTCCTGATCCTCGGGCGGATAGTCCGCTGCGTCGTGGGCGCGATGGGCGGGGAGGGCGAAGGTGACATGGGTGCCCACTCCCGGCGTCGAGACGAGCGTGAGATTGCCGCCCGCGAGCCGGAGGCGCTCGACGCTGTTGTCCAGGCCGAAATGGTGGGTCGCCCGGGCGCGGGCGCGAGCCGAAGCAACGTCGAAGCCCGACCCGTCGTCGATGATGGTGCCGGTGATGAGCCCGTCGACGTCCCGCACCTCGAGGCACACACGCCGAGCGTTCGCGTGGCGCTGGATGTTGATGAGCGCCTCGTGGATCGTCCGGAAGACGAGCGACTCGATCACGTCGGAATAGCGCGCCAGGTCGAGGTCGAGGTCGAGCCGGAAGCCGGAGTGGTGCGCCGAGTGGTGAGCGAGGTCGGAAACCGCGGCGGTCAGCCCTTCGGCCTCGAGCAGCTGCGGGCGCAGGTCGAAGGTGAGCTTGCGGGTGCGTTCGATCGCCTCGGCGAGGGTGTCACGGGCACGGGCGACGCGGTCGTGCGCCTGCTCGCCGGGCGTGAGCGCGTGCCTGGCGCTGTCGAGGCGCAGCAGCGCCGCCGTCATCGCCTGGATCGTGTCGTCGTGCAGGTCGGCGGCGATGCGAACGCGCTCCTCCTCCTGTGCCTCCAGCAGGCGTGCCAGCGCCTGATCCCGACGGTCTTCACTGATGCGGAGCGCCTGCTCGGTGCGGTGCTGCGCGGTGATGTCCTCGCTGATCAGCGTCGTCGCGACGACGCCGCCCGTCTCGCCCCGCAGCGGGATCAGGTTGACGTTGATCTGGCGGCCTCTCAGAGCGAGCCGGTCGCGCACGGCGATCCCGGCGAGCGACCGGCGGATCAGGGGCAGGAGGGTCGCCACGGTGGCTGCGTCGAACGCCTCGGCCAGGGTGACGCCCTCCACCGCCGCCGGGTCGATGCCGATCAGGTTCAGGCCCTCCCCGCGAACGAGCAGGAGGCGCAGGTCGCGGTCGAACATGACGATGGCCCCGTTCGGGAGGTTCTCGGCGATCACCTGGGCGAGGCCGGCGTGGGCCCGCTCCAGATCCTGCGTGCGTTCGGTCACCCGTCGCTCCAGCTCGCCGTTCGCGCCGCGCAGCGCCGCCTGCGCGTCGTCACGCTCGGCCAGGACGGCGACCAGCGTCATCCCCACCAGCGCGGCCACCGCCAGGAACAGCTCCAACGCCGCCAGGCGGTGGTCGACCGAGCCGGTGGCAAACGGGCCGCGATCGTGCACCGTCCGGGTCACGACCACGGCGCAGACGACCGCCACGGCCCAGGCCGAGGCTGTCGCCCCGAACCGCAGCGCCGCCCAGATCAGGAACGGGAACACGACATAGAGCGCATGCGGTGACCCGGTGTCGAACACCGCGTCGGTCAGGGTGACGTTGACAACGAGGACGAGGCCGCCGGCCAGGGCCGCGCCTTCGAGCACGCGCCGGCGCGACGGGGGGGTGGGCAGGTGCGCCGGCCAGGTCAGGAGGAGCGGCGCGAACAACAGGATCCCCATCGCGTCGCCGACCCACCACAGCGACCACACCGACCGGTACGCCGACCAGCTCACGAGCCCGTGGGCAGCCAGGTTGGCCACACCGTTCGTCGCGCTCACCAGCGGCGTCAGCCCGGCGACGGCGACAAACAGGCAGACGTCGCGCACCCGGCGGAATCCCGGCTCGAACGCGAACCGGCGCAGGATGACCGCGCCGAGGATGCCGGCGCAGGTGTTTCCGACCGCGATTCCAAACGCCGTCGCCAGGCCTTCGTACGCCATCATGTTGACCGCCAGGGCGGCGACGAACACCCCGGGCCACACCCGCAGCCCCCACAGCAGAAACGCCACGAGCGCGATCCCGGTCGGCGGCCACACCGCCGTCACCTGCTTGGTCGTGAACGCCAGCGACAAGCCGAACCGCGCAGCCGCGAAATACGCGACGCCGACCACGCCGATCCGCAGCGCAAGCCGACCGTGCAGCGCTCCCGGCCCACGTACCAACATCGCCCAGCGCGGCTCGCGAACGAGCGGAGTCGCCAACCTCACCCAACGACCTCCTGGCCCAACCACCGATCAGACACCGTAACCCGCCCGCGCCGACGCGGCCTACCCAGATCCGGCATCGCACCCTCCCCGGATTGAGGTAGGCCGGTCGGCGTGTCTACCTAGCGCGGCGGGCCGCTTCCGAGCGCGACGTTCGCGGTCTGGGTCGCGCCGTACTGATCGACGTACGTGGTCGACACGGGCGCGCCCGGCCTCTGGGTCGCGACGATCTCGGTCAGACCCTCGGGCGACGAGACGGACTGGTCGCCGAGCGCGGTGATCATGTCGCCGGGGGTGAGGCCGGCGGCGTCCGCGGGGCTCCCGGGCACAACCGAGGTGACGACGGCACCGGAGCCGCCGTAGCTGTCAGCCTCGACCTCGACCCCGAGGAAGGCAGTCCCGCCGATATGGATCGCGGTCGATGCCTGGCCGTGCATGATCTGCGCGGCGATGGACATCGCCTTGTCGATCGGGATGGCGTAGCCGGCGGTGGCGGCCTCCTGCGGAGAGCCGTTCGCGACGGACGCCGCCGTGTCCATGCCGACCACCTGGCCGGACGAGTTCATCAGCGGCCCGCCGGAGTCGCCCGGCTGGATGGGCGCGTTGGTCTCGATCATCCCGGACAGGCTCTCGCTCCCGCCCTGGTCGTCGCTCACGGTGATCCCGCGCCCGATATCCGTGACGGTGCCGGTGGCGGCGCGGAGGGACCCGGTGCCGCCCGCGTTCCCGAGCGCCTTGATCGCGTCGCCCGTGTTGAGCGACGCGGAGTCGCCCAGCGAGATGGTCTTCAGGTTCGACGCGCCGGCCGCCTGGAGGACGGCGACGTCGTCGGTCGTGTCGTAGCCGACGACCTGGGCCTTGTACCCGCGACCGGTGGTCGGGTCGACGACCCGGATGTCGGTTGCGCCGCGGATGACGTGGTTGTTCGTCAGCACGGTGCCGGACGACGTCAGCACCATGCCGGTGCCCGCCGCCTGGGCGTCCTGGTAGCCGAGATTCGTCTCGATGACGACGACACCGGAGCCGACTCGGGCCGGTGAGCTCGCACTCGTGAGGGCAAGGACGACCGCGCCGGCCGCCGCGGCGAAGACCGCTGCGGCCACGGCGAGGCGGGCAGGGAGACGCCGGCGTGGCCGGGCGTCCGGCTGCGGCGCGGGACCGTCGGCCTCCAACGGGCCGCCGCCGGCGGGCTCGAGGGCGTTTCGCTCGTTCTCGTGTTCGGTCATCGCTAGGCCGCCGTCGCCTGGTCGGTCACGTCACGCAGCACGACGATGCGATGGTCCGGATAGGACTGCGTGCACACCTCGATCGCCCGCTCGGGCGATTCCTCGACGACGTAGTGGATGACGGGCGGATCGCCGCGAAAACGGGTGCGCGGGGCGAGCAGGAAGAGGTAGCTCCGAAGCGGGGCCACACGTTTGTGCCTGCGCCGCCCGGCGGCGACGGGGCACGCGGTCAGGGTGCTCATGGGGTGGGGCTCCTTCTTGTCGGGCCGCCGGCAAGGGCGGCGGGCGTTCACATGCGCGACAAGTTAAGGGCGGAATCTGAGATTCGAGTACACGGCGGATAAGCCGTGGCTAAGACTGTGCGGGCCTAGCCGCCGAACGCGTAGAGGCCGCTCGACTCGGTCGCGACGTAGAGCGCCGTTCCGGCGAACACCGGCTGCCCGAACACCCTGGCGTTGTTGACGGGGAGCGTCGCGAGGATGCCGCCCGTGCCGGCGTTCAGGAGGTACGCACCGGTCTTGCCGGTGCTGGGCACACACCCGGTGTACGTGCCGACCGCGAGGACGCCGGCGCCGTCGAGCGACGGGGTGCCCATCACGGCACACGCCAGCCCCCGCTGCCAGATGTACGCGCCGTTGGCGGGATTGACCCGCCGGACCGAGCCGCCGAAGCGGGCGCCGCCGATCGTGGTGGCGTTCGCGCCCGCGTAGACGGCGCCGGTCTTGCCGTTCCAGACGCTCGAGGCGATGCACATGCTGAGCCCGCCGGCGACGGCGCCCAGCCGATCCGTCCAGATGGGCGTCGTCAGGGGGTTCGCAGCCAGCGCGTAGTAGCTGCCGTTCTTGTTGCACGCCCCGACGTCGGGCGGCGTCGCCCCGGCGCCGAAGAGCGTCGGCGAGGAGCCGAAGTCGGAGTCCTGGCCGCCGCCGAGCGTGCCGGCGGCCTGCCATCCCTGGAGGCGGGCCAGGCTGCCGGAGAGGTGGACGATCGAGTTGGAGTCGCCGATCCGGTTCCCCGTGGGACAGGTGTCGATCGCCGGGTCGCACTCGTTTCCGATCGACGCCCACACGTTCTGGCCGTTCGAGGTCGCGGCGACGCTCGACCACACGCTCCCGCCGATCGAGCCGTTGGGGACGCTGTGCCACGTATGCAGCACCGCGCCGGTGTGCTGGTCGAGCTCGACGACGCCGCCCTGGATGAGCGGGTTGTCGCAGCGCGAGGCAAGGCCCATGTAGATGTGGCCGGCGACGACCGTCGGCGACGCCCAGTTGTAGGAGCCGTCAACCATGGGCGGGTCGGCCGGGCCGATCATCGTCTTCCACATCACCGCGCCGGTCGAGGCGTTCAGGGCGTACAGGTCGCGCGCGCCCGCGGCATACACCGTCAGGCTGCCCGTGGTCGGATCGGGCACGACCGCCGCGGTCGCCGAGATCCCGTCCGCCCCGCACGTCGAGGCGGCCTGAACGTCGAGCTGGCGCTTCCACGCCACGGCGCCGGTCGCCGTGTTCAGAGCATAGAAGACGCCCGCCTCGGAGCCGATGTAGATGCGCGCGCCGACGACAGTCGGGCTCGCGTCGAGCTTCGGCGCGGGCTTCCCGCTCACGGCCGCGGGCGTGAAGTGCCAGAGCTGGTGCAGCGACGCCGCGTTCGCGGTCGTGATCGCCGTCGCCGTGCTGACCGAGGCGTGCTGCGGCCCGTGCAGGTACTGCGGCCAGTCCGTCGACGCGGCGAGGGCCGGCGCCGGCAGGGCCGCGGCAATGACGAGCCCGAAAACCCCGATCGAGTGGCGCACCTCGAGAACCTCCGGTCCCAGCCTGCCCGCGGCATGCGCCGCCAGGCTACCAGAACCACGAGGCAGTTGCGACAAGGCGCCGGTGCGCTCGCTACTCGCGAAAGCGGTAGACGTGGACGTCCCACTGGGAGAACCTGTCGGTGAACGTCCCGCGCCGGACCGTCACCGGCCGGTTGCTGCGGTAGTGCCTGCCCGTCGTGATCGCGGCGGGGAGCCCGCGGATCGTGACCTTTCGGGTGCCGGCGCCGCTGCGAGCCGCCATCACCCAGATGTCGGTGTCGCTCACGCGGCGGCTGCAGATCTCGGTGGCCGGGTCGTCGGTGCGCAGCGTCGGGCCGGTGTCCGGCACGAGCAGGGCCGGGTGCAGCCGCCCCCGCGGCCCGATCTCGGCGATGAGCCGTTTGAGCACGCCGTTCCAGAACGTCCAGTTCCAGCCCAGGGCCGCGTCGGCGGGAAGAAAGCAGTGGGGAGTGGCCCCACCGAAGAAGATCAGGCCTCGCGCACCGTTGATGATCGCGTCGTATGCCATGTAGCGCGCCTGGCGATGGGTCGGGAGGACGAACGCGCCGCTGCCGGCGGGGTCGTCGCTGCCGCTGAAGCAGATCTGGAGGGTCGTGAACGCCGCCCGGCCGGGAGTGATGCTGCGGATCGTTTGCGTCCATCGCCCGACCTGGCTCAGGTCGGGGTCGGCGTCCCCGAACGACACCGGATAGACGTCCACGCCGTGCCCGTTGCACACCGCGCTGAAGGGAGCCAGGTCGCCCGCGGTGCCCCGCGGCGCCTCGATGATGACGAACAGGTGGTCGGGGTCGATCGCGCCGGTCACGTCGAACGCATGCTGCAGCAACGCGGCGGTCCACCCCCGGACGAGCGGCTCCTCCTGGCCCTTCCAGATCCCGAAGCCGGGGCTGTCCTTCAGGGCCGTCACGACCTGTTGCAGCTGGGCGTCTTCGGGCGAGTCCGGCTGCGCGTGGGCGAGCTCTCCGAGCGCGATCCAGGTGTGCACGCCCCGCGCCGCGGCCGCGGCGTTCCAGCTCTCGGCGTCGGCGAGCGCGTCGTCGTTCCACTGGCCCCGGGGCGGTCCCACCCGCAGGAACGACACCCCCGCGCCCACCACCTCGTCCAGCGCGTCGCCGCCGGCGGGCGTCTGCGAACCCGGCGGCGGCGGTGGCGAAAGGGCGATGGGGAAACTCGCGACCCCGTCCACCAGCACCGTTCCGTGCGGATCATGGGTGGTCGTCGACACGGTGAACCACTCCCTGCCGCGATCCTTTCACGGATCCGGCCGCGCCGAAACGCGCCGGGCCGCCGGGTCTACGCCGCGAGGCGCGAGCCTGCGGACAGCGCGTTGTCCTCGACCGCCCGCCGGATCGCCTCCACGACGGCGGGGTCGAACTGCGTCCCCGAGCAGCGCTCGAGCTCGGCGAGCGCCTCGGCCAGGCTCCGCGCCTTGCGATACGGCCGGTCGGTCGTCATCGCCGAGAGCGCGTCGCACGCGGACACGATCCGGGCCGGCATCGGGATGGCCGTCCCGGCGAGCCGGTCGGGGTAGCCGCTGCCGTCCCACGACTCGTGGCAGGAGCGGACGACGCGGCCGACCTCGGCGAGCATCCCGCCGACCCCGGAGAGCATCCCCTCGCCCCAGATGGTGTGCTGCTCGATCAGGCGCCGCTCGTCCGGCGTCAGCGCCGCCGGCTTGTCGAGGATCGCCTTCGGCACCCGGATCTTCCCAACGTCGTGCAGCAGCGCCGCGAACTCGACCACCGAACGCTCGGCCGGGCCGAGGTGGAGCGATTCGGCCACGGCGACCGAGAGGCGCACGACGTCCCGCGAGTGGGCGCCCGTGTACTCATGGTCCGCCTCGACCACGTCACCCAGGAGCAGCGCCGTGCCGCGGTAGGCGGCGTTCAGGGCGAGCACCTGGTCGTAGCGCGCGTGCCGCTCGCGGGAGAAGACCCGGAACATCAGGAGCAGCGGGAACAGCGATGCGACTGCCAGGAGCGGCGCTGTCACGGCCAGGCAGACCGAGACGGGCGTGATCAGCGCGTCGATCATCCAGCACGGGGCCATGGCGACGATCAGCTCGCGCACCGGCGCACCCAGCACGAGCCGCTCCTGGAGGACGCTCGCAAGGAGATCGACGCTGCACTGCATCGCGAAGGCGGCCGTGTACCAACCTGCTGCGGAGAGCGTGCGATGGTCGAGGTCGGCCGCCGTCATCACCGCCGCGGCACCGACCGCATACCAGCAGCCGCCCGCCTGGATGATCGCCATCTCCCACCAGCGCTTCCCGCTCGCGAGGCGTCTCGGGCCACCCACGACATACCCCAGGAGGGCGGCCGGAACGAGCAGCGGCGGCGGCAGCAGCACCATCATCGGCGCGAACGCGAGCTGCGTCGGCGCCGCCGACCCGGCACTCACCTCGAAGCCGACGCGGGTGCACGCGGCGTAGCCGGCGATCAGGAGGGCGGCCGTGAGCCAGGGGACGTGCACGGGCGGGGCGGCGAGCCAGATCTCGGTCGCGGCGATCGCCACGCCGGCGGCGCTCGTGATCGCCACCCGACGCTCGGTCGGACGCAGCCGCCGCAGGCCGCGCTGGCGGCCCGCGTCGACCAGAGCGGCGTTATTCATGGCAGGCGTCGCCTGTTGCGGGAGTGTCCACAGCCCGGTTATCGGCCGTGGATGGGGCCCGCTTGACGGATCACCCCGAAGAGCGATGCGAAGCCGCCCATGTGCACCCACGATGAGTCCGCCCCATCCGCTTTGCTCCCCCGCTCCCTGGAGTTCCCCTCATGCCTTCAGTCCGTGTGCTTGGCAGCGCCGCTCTCGCCGCCCTGGTCGCGTGCGTCGCCGCTGCCGGCAGCCCCGCCAAGGCCTCCGCGGCCACGTGCAACTACACGCAGGTCAGCCAGGTGTTCGCGCCCTGGGCGGACTCGAGCTGGTACACGCCGTTTCAGGGCTCAACCTTCGAGAACGGCGCCAGCGGCTGGTCGTGGGGCGGCGGCGCGAAGATCGTCACCGGCGACTCCGACCCGCTGCTCGGCGCCACGGGCACACACTCGGTCGAGACGCCCGGGGGCGGTACGGCCCGCAGCCCCTGGATGTGCGTGAATTCCTCGACGCCGTCGCTGCGATTCTTCATCCGCCGCGTCTCCGGCACGGGCAGCCTCACGGTCACGGGCCTGGTCAACTCCGGCGGCAAGACCGTCTCGACCCTGTCCACGATCTCGCCGTCGGGCGGTTCCTGGCAGCCCACCCCGGTCGTCGTGTTCCCGCCGTACCTCACGGCGTCGACCACGGGCATCAACGTCCAGTTCCAGTTCTCGGCGCCCGCCGGCACCGTCTTCCACATCGACGACGTCGAGCTCGACCCCTACCTGCGCCGCTAGGCAGCAGGAAGGGGTCGGCCGGCGCGTCGGCCTACGGGGCGATGTTGTGGTTCCCGCGGAAGACGTTGTGCGGGTCGTGCTGGCGCTTGACCGCGACGAGCCGGTCGAAGTTCGGGCCGTAGGCGGCCCGGACGGAGGCGCCCTCGTCGTCGTTCAGGTAATTCAGCCACCTGCGCGCGACTAGGTGCTCGGACACCGCCGCGTAGGTGTCCTTCGTCCAGGCGATGTTCTTCTCGGTGTCCGCCGGATCCATCCACTCGCTCGGGAGGAGCAGGTTCCAGCCCGCCTCGCGATGCGGCACCGCCGTCGCCGTCGGGTCGATGCGGGTGACGGCGCCGTGGAAGTGCTCGAAGAGGATCGCCGTCATCGGTGAGGGCACCGACCCGAACCGCTCGACGACCGTGTCGATCAGCGCGTCGTGCATCCCGGTCGTGAAGCTCGACATCCAGTAGTTCAGCGCGCCCTTCGGGTACGCGTCGTCGAGCAGCGTGTTCATGATCGGGTAGGGCATCGGCCCGACCTGCGTCACGATCGGCGAGCCGAACTCGAGGAAGGGGGCCAGGTCGGCGTCCGCCCGGTCGGGGTTCGTGTGGCACACGATCATGCCGGCGATGGGCATCCCCGAGCCGTCCGGCGCGTGGGCCAGCGCAGCGAACACGGTCAGCTCGTCGGGGCACGCCGCCGCCGCGTCGCGATAGAAGCGCAGCATGTCGCCGCCCGCCTCGATGGGATGGGCGATGAGGCCGCCGACCACCATCGGCTGCGGCCGCAGGCGGTACTCGAACGAGGCCGCGACGCCGAAGTTGCCGCCGCCGCCGCGCAGGGCCCACATGAGGTCGGGGTGCGAGTCGTCGCTGACGTCGAGCACCTCGCCGTCGGCGGTCACGAGCTGGACGCCGACGAGGTTGTCGGACGCGAGGCCCTGGGTCGACATGAGCCATCCCAGCCCGCCGCCGAGCGTGTAACCGGCGATGCCGGTGCTCGAGATCACGCCGCCGGTGACGGCGAGGCCGTGGACGGCCGCCTCCCGGTTGAGCTCGGCCCACGTCACGCCGCCCTGCGCGCGAGCCGTGGCCGCCGCGGCATCGACGTGGATGCCCTTCATGCGGGACAGGTCGATCATGAGGCCGTTCTCGGGAACGGCCCGCCCGGCAACGTTGTGGCCGCCCCCGCGGACGGCGAGGGCCAGGCCCGTCTGGCGCGCGAACCGCACCGCGGCGGCGATATCCGCCGTGCCGCTGCACTGGGCGATCAGCGCGGGCCGGCGGTCGATCAGCCCATTGTGGATCTTGCGGGCGGTCTCGTAGCCGTCGTCAGAGGGGAGAATCAGGGTGCCACCGAAGCCGGCCGCGAGCGATTCCAGCTGGCCGGCGTCGAGCGAAACAGAGAGCGTCATCGAGTCCTCCGGGGGAAGGGATGGCCGTGAACCTGCCGCTTCGAGCGCGCAGAGTGTTTCACGCCGCGCGTGCGGCCGTTCCTCAGAGACGGTCGCGCGCCCGCCGATCTTCCGTCGGGCCTCCCAGCGGGGGTCGGCGCACCGGGCCCCGGCGAGAACCGCCCCCGGGCCGGTTCGGCCGGTGCTGCCACGGGACGCCGCCGCCCGAGCCGTCGTCGCCGTGGAGCAGCCGCTGGATGAGGCGGAAGGCCTGCGTCCCGAGAACGCAGATGAGCCCCGTCACGGCAAGATCGACCACGAGTACGGCGGTGACGTTCAGGACGCGACCCTAGCACCGACCAAGATGCCACCCCCGTTCAGGCCGATGTAGATGTGCCCGTCGCTCGAGACGGAGAGATCGGTGGGCGTGATGCAGGCCGCGCGGAAGAAGTCGTCGGCCACGTCGGCGCCGTCCACCAGCATCCGCCTGGGGTTCGAGAGCACGACCTGGTAGCGGCGGCCGTGACGGCGGCGGACGAGCGCCGGGGCGCCCATCGCCGGAAGCTGCGACTCCGCGGTGACGCGGGTGCACGTCCGCCAGTGATCGGTCGTGTGGATCGCCGTCCAGTCGGTGTCGGTCGCCCAGCCTTCCGCGGGCGCCGGGCCGGCCTGCACGGCCGTCACGAGGGAGCCGTCGAGCCCGTTCATCGCCGGCTGCCAGGTGCTGCCGCCGTCGCGGGTCGCGACGATGCCGGCCCGCCCCGCCGAGTAGCACGCGTTCGCATTGGCGGGATCGACGGCCAGCTGGCTGACCGAGTACCCGTCCTTGCCGAGGCCCGGCCACGAGGACGCGAGCCACCATCTGCGGCCGGCGCCGAGCACCTCCTCGCTGACGGCGGCAGGGTGCGTCGTCCAGGCGAAGGTGCGGCCGCCGTCACGCGACCGGGCGATGTAGCGGTGGTCGGTCACGCCGATGCCGTTGCCGACCCAGAGCACGCCGCTGTGACCGGCGACGGAGGACAGGTGGCAGCCCCTGAACGCGCCCGGCGAGACGGGCGTCCAGGCTCGCCCGTCGACCCGGTGGAGCCCGTACGGCCCGCAGGCCGCGTACACGACGCCGTCGACGACCGCGATGTCCTCGACTACCGCCGGCGCCGCCCGTTCGAGGCTGATCGCCGGCCGCAGCCGCGGCCTCTGGATCCGCCAGACCTGCGATCCCGACCGGTAGCTCGTGCGAAAGCTCGCCGCCAGCAGCGAGCCGTCCGGACAGACGCACAGCGCCGACCAGGCCGCCTGCGGCGGGGGCGCGGGCAGCCCGAGCCGGGTGAACGTGGCGCCGCCGTCGGTCGAGCGCACGAGGCCCTGGCGGGAGAGCGCGTACAGGTACTCGATGCCGCGAGCGCGGTCGTAATCCACGGCGATCAGGTGGCCGACCGCCCGCGGCACTGCGTGGGCGGTGCCAACCGGGAGGTCGCTCGAGAACGTGATCCCCTGGTTCCGGCGCTCGAGCCGGAGCGAGCCCGGCGCCACGGCGCCCAGGTAGCCGTGGCCGTGCGCGTCCCGGTCCCTGAGGACGCCGATGCCGTAGTACCGCAGGCCGGGATGACGCTCCGAGTAGGCCACGGCACGGCCGTAGATCTCGTCGATGGCGGTCGCCCCGGTCATGGTCGGATACCAGAGGGCGCCGGCGTTCGCGGTCGCGTACTCGCCCCAGATGTCGCCCGCCGCTGCGGCGCTGCCGGCGCCGTGCGGATCCGTGGCCATGGCGTTGCAGTAGCCGCCGCCGTCCATCGCCCCCTTGCGCCAGCGGTAGCGCGGCGGCGCGGGCGCACTCCCGCACCCGGAGACGGCCGCCGAGCCGAGCACGGCCGCGGCGACCAGGAAGCGCCGGCGACTCGAACGCACGTCAGGGAGTGTCGCCGATGCGCCTTGGCCGAGTCTTCAAAAGCCGGCAGCGGCCCGGGTCAGCCCACGCCTGTGTGCGTGGTGCCGCGCTCGGTGTGCGTGGCGGTGGTGGCCGGGCGCGACGTGGCGGTGTTGCCGATGGCGGTGTTGCCGACGGCGGTGTTCGCGGGTGGTGTGGGGGTGGTGGTTGCGCGCGGGGCGGACACCGTGGTGGCGCGTCTTGCCGAGACGCTTCGGAGCGGCAGCCGGTACCGGTCGAGAAGGTGAGGCCGGGACCGGCGGCGTGCGACGGGCGGCCGGCGTGCGGCGAAGCGCGATCGCACTCCGGCGACCGACCGACGCGCCCTGCGCCGCCGACGGATCGGAGGGGTCTGGAGTTGCGGCGTGGACAGCGCCGGGGGGCATGACCGCATTCACGACGACCGCCTCGTCGGCGCCGCCGCCGGAGCGGCCGGCGATTCCGCTGCCGACGAGGACTCCGGCCAACACCGCACCGACCGCCGCGAGGACGCCCGGAACCACCCGCTCACGCGCGAACATCTCGAGTTGTATACCCGCCTCGGAGTCTGGCAATCGCGCGACGGTCACGGCGATGACGTATGTTCGCCGCCACCGAATTCGCGAGGAGGCCATGAGCCCATGACCGTCGATCGAGCCCGAGTCCGAGACGTCTCCGCCACCCCGTACCGCGGCGCCCAGCCGGCCGATATGCGCGACGACCTGGTCATCGCCGACCTGCTCCCGAAGGACGAGCGGCTGTGGGTGGCGCTCGACGAAGGCGTGTGGTCGCGGCCGTTGCTCTTCGACGTGACGCACGGGGCGTATGCCCACGTGATGAAGGTGACGCGGGCGGGCATCGTCGCCCGCCACCGCCACACCGGCCCGGTGCTCGCCTTCGTCCAGCGCGGGCGGTGGCACTACCTCGAGCACGACTGGGAGGCGACCGAAGGCGGCTTCGCGTTCGAACCTCCGGGCGAGACGCATACTCTGGTCGTCCCCGAGGGCTGCGACGAGATGATCACGACGTTCCACGTCCACGGCGCGCTCATCTACGTTGACCCCGACGGGACACCCATCGGCTACGACGACGTCTTCACGCGGCTCGAGAAGACGCGCCGCCACTTCGCCGAGTACGACGTGCCGGCGGAGACGCTCGCCGCGATGATCCGCTAGCGGACGACGAACGCGTCGAACACGACGTTCGCCGACGCGGAGGCGCGGTCTTTCGCCCCAAGGGGCATGAGCGTGACGTGGTGCGTCCCGGGGCCGAGGCCGATGAAGGACATGCCCACGCGCCAGTGGTGACGGCGCCGGTAGAGATCCACGGTGTGGCCGACACCGTCGATCAAGACCCTGGCCCGGCCGTACGCCGGACCGGTCGCGGTGATCCAGCTGACCCGGCTGCCCCGGAACGCGAAGGTGAGCCGTGCGCGGGGTGACTTGCTCACGTGGTAGGAGCCGCCGCTTGCCGCCCGCGCCACCACACCTCTCCACGTCCCGTACTTCATGCCGAGCGCGTCCTCCTCACGGCTGGTGTACCGCACGTTGAACGCGTCGACCGCCACCCACCGCCCGCCGGAGACGGCGTCCTTGGTTCCGAGCACCTCGATCGTTACGGCGTGCTTCTTGAGCGGGAGCTTCGTGAACGCGAACTTGCGCACCCCGCCGAGCGGGGCGTAGAGATCGAACGTCCCCCTCGGATGCCCGTCGATGAGGAGTCTCGCCCGGCCCTCCTCGCGGCCGACGTGCGTCACCCAGACGACCTTCCGTGTCCGGGGCGTCGTGAACGTCGCCGTCGCGCCCGCGGACCGGCTGGCCCGGTATGCCCCGCCCACGGCCGACCGGTCGAAGATGGTTCGCCACCCGTCGTAGGTCGGCGACGGGTCGCGATCCTGCGAGACACCGGGCCCGGCGTGTGCGTTGTAGGCCGCCATCGAGTAGCCGCACGCGCTCGGCGAGCACCTGGCCCGCGCCATGGGGAGGCTGTGGCTCGAGGTACTCGCCGACGTGAGCGTCGTGAACGTGCCGGCGATGTAGACGTTCGATGCGTTGGGGCTCACCGCCAGCGCCCAGGAGCTGTTGTCCTGATAGTCGGCCACCCAGGCCTCGGCGCCGCTGTCGGCGCGGTACGCGATGAGGGGAGCGTTGACCGGGGTCGTCGTACACCACGGCGGAACGCAGCGCATCTCCTCCTGACCCGTGACGAACACCAGAGAGCTGTCCGCGCTGACGACGACGTCGATCGGATAGTCGGATGCGTCGCTGTCGTAGCTCGACTGCCACAGCCGCGTTCCGTTGGCGGCGTCGTAGGCCGCCGTGAGGAGCGGGGTGTCGGCGCAGCGTGGCACGCAGGGAGGGTTTCCCACGACGACGATCTTGCTTCCGTCCGGGCTGACCGCAAGCTGGGGCATGATGTCCCCGTCGACCGTCATGCCCGGGTTGGTCGCGGCCCAGAGCTGGGCTCCGGTCGAGGCGTTCCAGGCGACGACGTCGAACTCGTGGTTGGACCCGACCATGTAGATCGTCGTCCCGTCCGGGCTCAGCGCGAGCGCCATGTGGCCGTCGTTGTCGCAATCCGGATAGGTCGCGGTCCACAGGGGCGCTCCGTTCGCCGCGTCGTACGCAGCGACCTGGTACTGGCACAACGAGTCGTCGTTGTCGGTCGCCACGTACAGCGTGGAGCCGTCGGGGCTGACGGCCAGCGCGTGCCAGGGCACTCTGGAAGCGGCATCCGGGGGGATCACGTACAACTGGCTTCCCGTGGCAGCGTCGTACGCGATCGTGGTGGCGGGATTCGTGTATCCGGGCGCGCCGCCGTTGACGAACACCTTCGAGCCGTCGGGGCTGACCGCGATCGAGTATCCACCGGGCGCCTGCTGCGCGTACTTCGCCACCCACAGCCGCCTCCCCGTCGCCGCGTCGTAGGCGACCGTCGAGAAGCCGTTGAACCCGGCGGCTCCACAGCTGTTACACAGGCTGTCGCCCGTCACGAACACCTGCGAGCCGTCGGGGCTGACCACGAGGCGCGTGGCGGTGTCGCGCTGATCCCGCTCGCTGCTGCTCTGGTACGCGGCGGACCACTTCGTCTCTCCGGTGAGCGCATCGACGGCGACCGTCGCGAAGTGCCCCTGGTCGGTGGTGTCGTACACGCTCGTCCCGGTCGAGTAGACCGTCGACCCGTTCGGGCTCACCGCCACGTCGTAGGAGTAGGACGGCGTTCCGGCGTCGTATGACGCATCCCAGCGCTGCGTCCCGCCGCCGACGCCTGCCCACGCCCCCGCGGCCGGCGTCAGAAGGCAACAGGCGAGGGTGAGCGCGGCCAGGGCAAGGCGGATCCGCCAACGGTTCATGCGTTGTCTATCGGCCGTCGGAGACCCCGGCTGTAGCCGGGGAGCCGCCAGGATTGCGCAATTTCATGCCAGCGCGCATCGCCGCAGCGGCGATACTGGAGGCATGGCCGCCGCAGCCACCGTCCGCACCTTGCTCGCAACCGACGACGTCACCGTCGGTGAGTTCGTGTGCCCGCCCGCGGACGGCCGATGGGCGCGCGAGAACGACATCGGCGAGGGCTTCCACGTCGTCTTTCCCTGGACTCCGGTGCACATCGCCCGCCGGGCGATGCCGGAGCTCGTCGCGACGCCGAACCACGCCGTGCTCTACCCGCCGCGCCTGCGGTTCCACCGCCGCCACCTGACGAGCGAAGGCGACCACTGCCTGTTCGTCGT
>Ga0070684_100000667_pt1 | contig 23730 bp, 22 predicted proteins | sample KBSC723LmetaG_FD_65653 | JGI IMG/M metagenome (GOLD analysis project Ga0070684, IMG submission 65653) | Corn rhizosphere microbial communities from Kellogg Biological Station, Michigan, USA - KBS C7.2-3L metaG | ecosystem: Host-associated > Plants > Roots > Rhizosphere ...
GCTTTACTCACTGCTCGCGGGGCCCCACCCCCGCTCGCTTTCGCTCGGGGGCGCCGCTCCGCGGCGCTTCCCTTCGGCCCCTCGCTCAGGCCGCAGGCGCTCCTTGTCCCTTTTCCCTTTTGCCTTTTCCCTTGTCCCTTGTCCCTTGTCTCTGTCACCGAGCTGGCCATTGCCACGACACGCGAGGCTCATCCTGTGCAACGACCGTCTCGCCAAGCCGCTTCTCCAACATGATCGATCGGCACTCGGACAACGCCTGCAGTGCGTCGATCAGGGCAGGCGCGTGCGAGACGACCAGCACCTGCGACCGTGCAGCAGTGACGGCGATCAGGCGGCCAAGCGCCGGCAACAGATCCGGATGCAGGCTTGTCTCCGGTTCATTCAGCACGAGCAGGCCTGGCGGACGCGGGGTCAGCAGCGCGGCAATCCACAGCAGATATCGCAGCGTACCGTCCGACAATTCGGCGGCTCGCAATGGTCGCAGCAACCCATGCTGCTTCATCTGCACGTCGAACCACCCGTCGTCGCGCGTGACGTCGACCCGCGCGCCGGGAAAGGCATCATCGATGCCGCGATCCAGCGCCTCGCCGTCTCCAATTTCGCGGATCGTCTGCAGCGCCGCGGCCAGGTCGGCGCCGTCGTGGCTCAAGACCGGTGTGTGCGTTCCGATCTGCGGCACGCGCGCGGGCGCCGCCGAATCGGTTCGGAAATGATCGTAGAACCGCCACGATCGCATCTCTTCACGCAGCATCAACAGCTCGGGCGTGTTCCGCGGGTCGGCGCAGTGGGTCATCATGCTGTCGAAGCTCGCCAGCTGGTGCGTGATGATGGTCCACTCGCTTTTCGGCTCGCGCGTTTTCACCACCGGACCCCGGCGATCCACGAGAATCGCCGACGGCCGCAGTTTCTGTCCGGACCAGACGATCTCACGCTTGATTTCTGGATCGTGTCCGAAGGCGATAACCGGCGGCACGGGCAGGCCGAGATCGATCGCGTAGCTGAAATCCTCGCCGGAGAATCCGAGTCGAAGGCTGACAGGTTTGGTGCGTCCCGTGCCCTCGACCGGGTGATCGCCGCGAAGCATGGATCGCGAGAACGATTCAGGCCCGGCCCACAACGTCGACCGCAGCCCGCCTTCCCGCGCAAGCGAGGGGATGATGCGGCCTTGCGCGATCTCCGCGAGCAGGCGCAGCGAACGATACAGATTGGACTTGCCACTGCCGTTCGGACCGGTCACCAGGTTGAGGCGGTCGAGCGGGATGACGAGGTCCCGCATCGATCGGTAACCGGAAACCGCAAGCGCGGTGAGCATGATGCTGATTGCTGAATGTTGATTGTCGATCGTTGCTTGATCGTTGCCAACGATCGGCAATCAACAATCGAGAATCAACAATTCGTCCGATGGCAGGTTAGTGGGCGCTAGTGGATTCGAACCACTGACCCCCGCCGTGTGAAGGCGATGCTCTACCGCTGAGCCAAGCGCCCGCCTGGGGAAAAGGTTAGTCTAGCGCAAGCAGTCGACAACCGCAAAAAATCAACAATCCACAATCAGCAATTACTTCAGCATTCAGCAATGGTTATGACCCCGCCTTGGCCTTCTTCGCCTGCGCCAGCAGCATCGACAGGATCTTGGCGTATCGCTCGTCGGCATCAGTGAATGTCTTCGTATAGTCCGCCTCGGTGATCTTTGCTTTCTTCCAGTCGCCGTCGAACGTCACCGACTTGTCGCCTTCGTCCCAGCTGTCCGCAGCGTTGTCGCCGGATGGCTTGGCCGCGAGGCCGTCTGCTCCCTGATCCGTCACGAACACCTTGCTGCCGCGCACCGATGCCGACTGCAAATCGACGTAGACGTCCCGGTAGTCCTTCGACGTGATCTTGTCGGTGAGAAGCTGCGGCGCCGCGTACTTGGCCGATACGACCAGCAGCTGCGTGCCGGGGATGTAGAGGACGGCGACGAAGGCGCCTGGCGTCGCGGGATCGGCGGCCGCCATTGAATCCAGCTTTGCGGCGTCGAGCGACTGCACGAGCTCCTTGGCGAGGGGTGCGGACTTCGAGTCCTGCGCCGACGCGCCTAGCGCACACAGGGCGGCGACGCACACCGACGCAGTCGCAAAAATGAGGGAAGGCCGACCGACAGATGACATGGCGGACCTCACTTAATGAGTTGTGGTGCCCACCTTTTAGCACGCCCGGACGAGCGCGTAAAGACCGCGTTTTGTGATCAGCCGATAAAAAGCGGATCTTCCTCCTCGGCGTGCCGGCCGTTGCGCGGCCGCATGTCGCGCAGGCCTCGGAGCGCGCCCAAGCCGGCCCTGACCGCCGCGACGATCGCCAGACCCTCCCGTGCCGGTGTGATGATGGCTTCCTGAATCACGCCGGCGGTCTCGTCAACGCGCTGGGACAAATCCGTAATCAGCCGGTCGACTTTCTGCGCCTGTGTGGTGGCCAGCGCCACGGTATGCGACGCCTCCTCGGCCAGGGCCTGCGCCCGCGCGATCAGCGGACGGACCTCCTGGTGCACCGACTCGAGCACCTGCTGCGCCTGACGCGAAAGCCTGAACGCCGTCACCATGGCGCCGATTTGAACCAGCGCCATGATCAATGTGGCCGCCGCGATCACGCCGAGGAACACGTCGGACCAGCCGTTGGTCACAGAGTGTCTCCACCGCCAGCCGACGGACGGGCAGCAGCCCCGCGCGCCTGCTGATACGCATCACGTCCCTTTTCGATCGCCGACGAGATCGTCTCCTTCTGCCGGTTCACGAACTCACGTCCTTGCCGCGCCGCTTCGGTCGCTCGTTCACGACCTTCGCGCGCCTTTTCAGCAAGGATTCGGCGTGTCTCCTCTCCGGAGGTCGGGGCCATCAAGAGCGCGACCGCCGCGCCGGCCAATGCCCCGAGCACGAAGGCCACTACTACTGTTCCCGCCGCACCGCCGTCGTCTCTCGCCATCTCTCGCCTCCGCCTCAGAATATGCTGACGCGCACGTTCAGATATCGTTTGGGATCCTTGCGGATGTCCCCGATCAATCCTCGGAGTTCGCTGGCCGCGCCGTTCATGTTCTCATATAACTGCTTGTTCTGGAGCAACTGTCCCGCCGCCCCCTGGCCTTGCTCGAGATCTGAGGTCAACCTGTCAATCCTGGCGGCAATCGCGTTGAAGCGGTCGTAGAGCTCCTGCTCGGTGAGCAGCTTCCCCATCGTCCCTTCGCCGCGCGAGAGCTTCCCTGTCACTTGATCCAGGTTCGTACTCGCCGAGCTCAGCGACTTCGCGAGTTCCTCATCCTTCAGCAGCCGCCCGAGACTCCCTTCGCCGGCGTTGATCCGCCGCGTCATCTCCTGAAGATTGGCGATCGAGGCGTTGACCTGCTTGTAGAGCGCTGGATCGCGAACGAACATCCCCAGCGAGCCTTTCCCCTGGTTGATGGCGGTCGTGACCGCTTGTGCGGATGCGACCAGCTGGTTGACTTCGCGGTACACCTGGTCGTCCGTGAACAACTTGCCAACCGTGCCTTTGCCGGCGCGGATCTCCTTGATCAGCGCCGTCGTCTGCTCCAGCGTCTGCGTCGCGTTCTCGGCGACGTCGCTGATCTGTCCCGGCGTTCGCTCGCTCGGGATGAACTCGCCATCCTTGAGCGGTGTCCCCGAGGATGCCGGGCTGATCTCTATCGTCGGTTCGCCGAGCAGGCTCAACGAACCGAGGGATGCCCGTGACTGGTCGGTAATGCGCGGCTGGTGCTCTTTGTTCACCTCGACGGTGACCTGAACGTCCGCTCCGACAAAGTCCACGTGCGTGACCTTCCCGACTTCGACCCCGGCCACTCGCACGATGGCGCCGGTCTTCAGACCCTGGACGTTGGCAAACTTCGTTTTCAGCGCGTAACGCTGCCATGAAAAGCCCGCCTGGCCTCCCACGGCGACGATGAGCATGATCGCCAGTGCGACGGCAACGATCGCCACGATTCCAATCTTCAACTGCGACCAGGCGAGCGAACGTGTTCTCGGCATGACAACTGTTCCAGGCGTTCACGACAGGAACGCGTGAATATACGGATCCTTCGCCGCCGCTGCCCGCATCTCGCTGGCATTGCCTTCGAAGGCGATCCTGCCGTCCTTGAGCATGATGAATTCGGCTTCGTCCGCCTTCCGCGCATCAGACTTCACGAACGTGAGATCGCCGTTGTTGAGGACGGCCATGTGCTCGGCGACATAAAACGCATCGCGCAGCTGATGCGTGACGACGATGGAGCTGACGCCTTCGATGTCGCGCAGCTTGATGATTTCCTCGTCAATCGTCAGCGACGTAATCGGATCGAGCCCGGTGGTCGGCTCGTCGTACAGGAGGATGCGCGGCTTCGCTGTCATCGCCCGTGCGATCGCGACTCGCCGGCGCTGACCGCCCGAGAGTTCTGACGGCATACGATCGATGAACTCGCTGAGCCGCACGAATCCGAGAACCTCTTCGACCCGCCGGTTCACATCCTCGAGCGGCAGACTCGACTCTTCGAACAACTTGTAGCCGACGTTCTCGCGCACCGTCAGCGAGTCGAAGAGCGCTCCTTCCTGAAATACCATCCCCAGATCGGCGCGGACCCGCATCAAGTCGTCTTCGTTCATGTTGTCGACCCGATCGCCGTTGACGAAGATGCGGCCGGCATCGGGTTTCAACAAACCGAGAATCAGCCGCAGGATCGTCGACTTGCCGGCGCCGCTGGCGCCAAGAAAGATCTTCGTGTGACCGGTCTGCAGCGTGAACGAAACGCTCCGCAGGATCTCCTTGTCGTCAAACGCCAGCGACACGTTGTCGAACACGACGATCGGGCCGCCCGGGCCCATCGCTTCTTCCAGAAGCTCCGAACGCGTCACCTGCTGGACGGCCATCAGTACATCATCGCAATCAGCAATTTCGTCACCAGGAAGTCCACCGCGATGACCGCAACCGACGCCGACACGACCGCGTTGGTCGTTGCCCGTCCGACGCCTTGCGTGCCGCCGTGAGTGCGCATCCCGACATGACAGCCGATGCTCGTGATCGTGAAGCCGATGAAGAATGGCTTGATCAGCCCCATCCAGACGTCCTGGACATAGAGTCCGGCCACGACGCTGTTCCAGTAAACGCTCGAAGCCACCTTGAGTTGCGTGACGGTGACGATCCACGCCCCGACCATGCCGACTCCGCCGGATACGACGGTCAGCAGCGGCACCATGAACAGTCCCGCGAGCACACGAGGCAGCACGAGCTTCCGGATGGGATCGGTGCCGAGCGCCCGCAGCGCGGCAATCTGTTCGGTCACCACCATCGATCCCAGTTCCGCGGCGATTCCCGAGCCAACCCGTCCCGCGACCATCAAGCCCGTCAGCACCGGCCCCAGTTCCTTCACCATCGAGGCACTGACGAGGCGGCCGACCATCGACCTCGCCCCGAACTGATCCAGCGTAATCCCTGACTGCAGCGCCAGCACCATCCCGGTGAACATGCCGGTCAGGAGCACGACCGTCATCGATCCCACGCCAATCGCGTCGAATTGCTCGACGATGTCTCGAACATAGAATGGGCGGGTGACCATGGCCCGTCCCGCCTTCCAAATCATGAGGACGTATTCCTGCACTTCGAGCAGTGCGGATTTCGTCCAGCTCTCGAACAACGCCATCAGCGCCGGCTCCCGGTCAAGCCCAGCTCTCGCGTGCGCAGCCGCTTGATCCGGTCGCGAAGCGACGCCGCCTTCTCGAACTCGAGGTTTGCGGCCGCCGCTTTCATTTGCGCCTGCAGTGTCGCCAGATGGGCTTCGAGCTCGCCATGAGTCCGGAACGACTCTCCCTCGGCATCAGCCGGTACCGTGACGTAGTCGGCGTCGTAGATGCTCGCCATCGTCTCGTCGATGCTCTTCACGATTGATGCCGGGGTGATCCCGTGTTCGCGGTTGTATTCTTCCTGGATCGCGCGACGGCGGTCCGTCTCGCTGATCGCAAGCTGCATGGAGTCGGTCATCTTGTCCGCGTACATGATCGCCTTGCCGTTCACGTTGCGGGCGGCCCGTCCCACCGTCTGGATGAGCGATCCTCCGGATCGCAGAAACCCTTCCTTGTCGGCGTCGAGGATCGCGACCAGCGAGACTTCCGGAAGATCGAGCCCTTCCCGAAGCAGGTTGATCCCGACGAGCACGTCGAACTCGCCACGGCGAAGATCGCGCAGAATCTGGATTCGCTCGAGCGTGTCGATGTCCGAGTGGAGATACCGCACCTTGACGCCCAGTTCTTGATAGTACTGCGTCAGGTCTTCCGCCATTCGCTTCGTCAGCGTCGTCACCAGCACGCGCTCGTGACGCGCGACGCGATCGCGAATCTCGGCGAGAAGATCGTCGACCTGTCCCCGCACCGGCCGCACCTCGATGGCTGGGTCCACCAGGCCGGTCGGACGGATGATCTGTTCGACGACGGCGCCACCCGAGCGCCGGAGCTCGTACGGGCCCGGCGTCGCTGACACGAACATCAGCTGGTTGGTGCGCGCCTCCCATTCCTCGAAGTTCAGCGGCCGGTTGTCGAGCGCTGACGGCAAGCGGAATCCGTAGGCGACGAGCACTTCCTTGCGCGACCGATCGCCGTGATACATCCCCCGCACCTGCGGGACGCTTTGATGGCTCTCGTCGACGATGATGAGCGCGTCGGGCGGGAGGTAATCGAGCAGCGTCGGCGGCGGCTCACCCGGCGCGCGGCCGGTCAGGTGTCGGGCGTAGTTCTCGATCCCGTGGCAGTATCCGATCTCCTTGATCATCTCGAGATCGAACATCGTCCGCTGATGGAGCCGATGCGCCTCGAGCACCTTGCCTTCCGATTCGAGCTGGGTGCGGTACCAATTCAACTCCGCCTTGATGCTTTCAACCGCCGCTTTCGTCCGATCGCGGGAGGTCACGAAGTGCGTCTTCGGATAGATGGCCACTTTGTCGTGGCGGCGGAGCGTCTTGCCGGTCAGCGGGTCGAACGAAATGAGCTCATCGACTTCGTCGCCGAACAGCTCGATGCGAACCGCCGTGTCCTCGTACGACGGTTGAACCTCGACGATGTCGCCCCGGACTCTGAACACGCCGCGCGCGAACTCGTGATCGTTGCGCTCGTACTGGATCTCGACCAGTTTTCTGAGGATCTGGTCCCGGTCGATCCGCTGTCCGCGTTCGAGCGGCAGCATCATGCCGTAGTACGCTTCCGGCGACCCGAGGCCGTAGATGCACGATACGCTGGCAACGATGATGACGTCGCGGCGTTCGAAGAGCGATCGCGTGGCCGACAGCCGCATACGATCGATCTCGTCGTTGACGATGGCTTCTTTTTCTATGTAGGAGTCAGTCGTCGGCACATAGGCTTCGGGCTGATAGTAGTCGTAGTAACTGACGAAATACTCGACGGCGTTTTCAGGGAAGAAGCGGCGGAATTCCTGATAGAGCTGGGCGGCCAGTGTCTTGTTGTGGGCCATCACGAGCGTCGGGCGATTTACCCGCGCCACGCACTGAGCCATCGTGAACGTCTTGCCCGAACCCGTGACTCCTAACAACACTTGCGACTGGTCGCCGCGATTCAACCCGGCAACCAGCTCGTCGATCGCCTGCGCCTGGTCACCGCGCAGTTCGAAATCCGTCACGAGCTTGAACTGATCGTACTTGGACCCCATGGTGATCTGAAGAGCGTACCAACCTTCGCGCACGCTTGCAAATTCGCGCGAAGGTTGGCAGATCGCGACTCGCGGGTTCGCGACTCGCACATCCGTAGCGCGGAGCGTTAGCTCCGCGTCAGAGCTGGAAGCTGGCAGCTGGAAGCTATTTCTTCATCGGCGCGAAATACCCATCGCGGGTCCTCAGCTTTGCGCCTTTGAGGTCGGTTCGCTTCAGTCGGATCTCGACGCTGCGCCACGCGCCATCCGTGCGCTCGTCGCTCGAGGTGTAACCGAGGTTGTAACGCGAGGAGATCTCCCGTTCGATCTTCTCGTACATCTTGTCGACTTCTTTCACGCTGGTCGGAAACAGCGCGAGGCCTCCCGTCATCGAGGCGAAGCGAGTCAGCTCGGCGCGCTGTGTCATCCGGCCCGAGCTTGACTGGTGCTCGAGATAACCAACGACGTAGACGGTAACGTCCGAGGCGCGGAGCAAATCGAGGACTTCGCTCATCGTCAGCGCGCTGCGGGTGTCTCCGCCGTCGGTGTACATGATGAGCACCTTCTGGCCGTCGAGGTCAGCGGTGCCGCTGAGATACACCGCAATGGCGTCGTAGAGCGCCGTCATTCCGTCGGCCTTGCGTTCGCGGATGCGCTCGATCAGACGCGCATACTGGCTTCCCTCGTAGGTGGCCTTCCGAACTTCCGTGTCGAAGTCAACCAGCGTGATGTCTTCGGCACGGTCCATCGCATTGAGAAACTTGATCGCAGCGGTGCGGACGTCTTTGAGATCTTCCTCCATGCTGCCGCTGGTATCGAGAAGGAACCCAAGGTGAAGCGGCGGCGCAGTCTCCGGATCGCCGGCGGCGAAGAACTTGATCGTTTGCGGCTTGCCCGCTTCCTTGATCTCGAAGTCGTCCGCCGTCAACCCGGAGATTGGGCTTCCCTGCTTGTCGGTGACGACGACGCCAAAGTGAACCAGGTCGACGGCGGTGCGAAACGTCTGCTGAGCACGAACGACCGCGGCGGCAGCGATCACACCGAGTGACAGCAGCACCGCAATTCTTGTGCGCATAGTGAACATCGGGCTAGAACACCTTGTAGCCACTGATCCTGACGACCTGGGTGCCGAGCGATCCATCGCCGTTGACGCCGCGGAAGCCGTATCCCCACTCGACCGCGACCAGTGTTCCGAACGGCAACGGCACCTCCATCGCGGCGCCGATGCCCGTGTAGTTTCGCAACCCTTCCCCGAAACCCGGATCGTGAACGGCTGCGGAATCGAAGAAGCCGTCCATCCTGATTAACTTGCTGATTCCGTACGCGACCGCGGTTCTGACGACGCCACCGCGATCGTAGCGAATCAGGGCCGAGGGGTAGCCGCGCAGGCGATTGTCGAATGTGCCAAACGCATAGCGGCTGAACCGATCGAGATCGTTGCCCGCCATCCACGCGCCTTCAACGCGGCCGACCACGCGCGCGTTGAACACGTGCGCCCGCGAAATCGACACGCCGTACCGCTGAAAATCGTGCTGCGACGGCTGGTAGTCGTCCGAGTCGGGCCATCCCCACGCGCGCCATCCGGAGCGGCGCGCCGGGTTCCACCAGGCTGACCCGTTCCAGCCAGCCCGCTGAACATCGAGCGAGATGCGTGCCCCGTGCACGACCTGATCGGCGGGAACCACAAAGTTTGGGTCGGTGACGTCGCTCGCGGCGAGATGAGTGTAATCCAGGTCGTAACCGAAACGTAGAGAAACACGCGGTGTCAGCGGCCGGATGAGCCAGGCCGACACTTGTGCCGGCCGCTGCTCGAGGTTCTCAGCATACTGTTCACGTCCAAGCACGAACGATCGATCGTTGTACGGCGTCGCGATGGCGAATCCGCGGCCGCCTAGCTGCCAGCGGCTGCCGGCAAGCGACGGTGCGGAGAAAGCGAACTGCCCATACGTGCCGCCGAAGAAGGCATTGATCTGGGTGCCGGTCCCGAGGAAATTGAAATCGACGTAACTGAATCCCGCAAACGGCAGCGGGATCGAGATGTTGGGATCGAGAATGACGCCGCCAGCGATGGTGCGCACGCGATCGGCGCGACCTGCGAGCGACGGCGCGTCGGATGAGCCGTCGCTCTTTTTCAAATAGCGATACCCCTGTGGCGTATCTCGGAGCATCACCGAGGACGAGCCATACGCGAGCTGGCGTCTCGCGTGGAAGTCCGGAGCGTTAAGCTCATTCCCTCGCAGCGCCAGCACGCGGTGGATTGGCGTACGATGTGCGGCGCCTTCGTACATCTGACGGACGTCCGATCGGGTCAGCAGCCACACGCCGCTTTGAACCTGCCGGAACTCGTCGACCTGTTCGGACGCGACGATGGCACCGGTCAGACCGGTTTGAGTCGCCGATACCTTCACCATGGCGAAACTGTCGGCAGCAATCCATGCGTGGCCTCGAAAGAGGGTTGATGCTTTGTCGCTCCGCGCCGGGTCCGGTTCGAACGCGATGACGTAACAGACGACGCCGGCGACCGTGTCACGGCCGGCAGAGGCGTACCGATACACGTCGGTTAGGGCAATGGCGAGCGGCGGAGATGCGACCCGCTCCGGTTCGATGATGGGCAGCCGGGGCACCGCGCTGCCGCGGAATGCCACACCATTGATTCGAACCTCGCGTTGCTCGATCTCGGTGACCCCGTCAGCGGTAAACAGCGTCACCTCCGAGCTGATCGTGACAGGCGCCGGAAAACCCGGCGCCTCGAACGACAGCGTCAGCGTCCCGTTCGCGATGAGCGTCCGCACCACGGCGGATTGCCTGGCTGCCTGGGCCTGGTGCCGGGCGACGATCTCCTCGACACTCAACGAGCGCGAAGCCACAACCTGGACGTCCTGGGCAAATCGGTCCGCCGCAGCAGCGGTCGACGGATCCGTTCCCGGTGGGAGCGCTGCCACGCGAGCGAGCTTCCCCGCCAACGCTGCAGCGGCGGCCGCGTCGGAGGGAAGCGGCCAGATCCAATGCGTGGCGGACGCGGTTCGCGAGAGCGCCAGGACGCCGTCGAGCGAGGTGGAGACGGGCACTGACCGCCATAGCTCAGGGCCTGTGATCGACAACGGTGATTGATCGCTCGCGACGAGGAAGTCCACGTACGAGCCAAGGTCGTGCGTGAGGAGGGATGAGAGGCTTGCCGCGTCAGCGGCCAATCCGATTGCCGTCCCGTCAGCGACGACCGCGCGAAGCGCAGTCAACGATGTTTTCAGCTGGAAGGCGAACTGGTCGTCGATTGACGCCGGCGGACGGCCCGCGACGATCACGACTCGCCGCGCCCCAGCCAGTGCGCTCGACGAAGGGGCCGGCGGCAACCCTTCGATCAAGAGACCCGGTCGTCCACCCCGGCGCTCGATTTCGACGAGGGCCGCGGCCGCCGCGCCTTCTTCACCCGCCGCGACCCGGACCAACACCTCGATGCCGTCCAGCTGCAGCGGCAATGCGGAAACGACCTGCGGGTCCACGGAAATAGCGACGCATGACGGGCAGACTGCGGTCTGGCCATCCGTCCGCGCCTGCGCCGAAGCGGGCAAAAGCGTGAGCACCGCCGCCACTGAAGCAACCATCTCTGCAGCGGCGTATAATGATCGTTTGGCCATGTTCTGGATGCGCCCCTGACATGCGCGTCTTCGCTATCTGCCAAGACGAGCTCGTCATCCGTTCGCTCGACTCGGTGTTGCTGCCAAGCTTCGAGGTCGATTTTCTCGTCGAAAGCCGGCCGCTCGTCAGGCGACTTCACGACGCCGGGATTGCCGCAAGCGCCGGGGACCCCCGGCGCGTCGATACCTACCTCAAAGCCGACATCTCCCCCAGCACCTGTTTCATCGTCGAAGACAACGGCCGGCGCAGCGTCAAGAAGGTCCTCTCGGCGATTCGCGATGCCGGCGGCACACTGATCTACGTCTTACATACCACGCCGCCGAAGGCCACGGAGGCGGCGCGGACGGAATTCTCGGACGTCACTCATCTCGATCTGCCAGAGCTAATCCGACCGACACTGATCACAGAGCTCAGCCGGTCGATGACGCGAGCGCGGGTGCAACAATATCAGCGCTACTTCGCCGACGCCGACAAAGTGCTGATTCTCCTCCACAACGACCCGGATCCCGACGCGATGGCCAGCGGCCTCGCGCTCAGGAATCTGCTGCGACGGAACAAAAACACGGCAATCATCGGCGCCGTTCAGGGCGTGACGCGCCCCGAGAACCTGCGGATGGCCAACATGCTCGACATTCACGTCGAGCGGGTCACGCCGGCGTCGTTCCAGGAGTTCGACCGGATTGCGACCGTCGACGTCCAGCCGCACTATTTCGGCGGCATGCTCGACCGCGTCGATCTCGTCGTCGATCACCATCCGGAGCAATCGGGCTACATCGCCGCGTACAAGGACATCCGGGCGGACTACGGATCAACGTCCACCATCCTGACCGAGCATCTCCGCGCCGTTGACGTCAACATCTCGGAGCGCACCGCGACGGCAATGCTCTATGCGATCAAGTCGGACACGCTGTTCTTTGCCCGTCACACCAACCGCGTCGACCTCGAAGCGTTCACCTTCCTCTACCCGCTCGCCGACGCGGCGTTGATTCGCAAGATGGAGGGGGCGGAAATCACGCTCGAACGGCTCGATTACGTCACCCGCGCAAGCCAGGGCGGCATTATGCGCGATCAGGTCTTCAGCTCGTTCATCGGCGAAGCGCCGCGCGAAGACTTCATCCCCTACACCGCCGATTTCTTCCTGCAGCTCGAAGACGTGAAGTGGACGATCCTGGCGGGAGTCGTGAACGGGATGCTGATCGTCAGCGTGAGGAACCTCGGGTACTCACGGAACGCAGGGGAATTCGTGAAGCGCTGGTTCGCCGACATCGGCAGCGCCGGCGGCCACCGGGCGATGGCAAAGGCGGTGGTGCCGATGGACAAGTTCCGTCAGAAGTTCGGCGATCTCGCCGGCCCCGCCATCACCGCGCGCATCGCGGAGATGGCCGAGCAGTTCCTGCACGAGCCCGCGGCGGAGAAAAAGAAAGAGCCGGTGGCTAGATAAGACCGACGCGGGGCTGAAGCCCCGCGCTACGAGCGTCCCAGTCGCGAATCGCGAGCCGCGAACCGCGATCATCAGCCGAGCGCCTGATCGAGATCCGCAATCAGATCTCCGGCATCCTCCAACCCCACAGACAATCGCGCCATGCTGTGCGTCACGCCGGCGCGTTCGAGCTCCTCTTCCGTGTGACCCCATTGCGATGTCAGCACGGGGAGGCTGCAGAGGCTCTCGACACCGCCGAGGCTGGCCGCTCGTCTGAACACCTTGAGCCGATCGAAAAAGCGCGCGGCGCCGTCGTAGCCGCCGCCGACGTCGACGCACACCATACCGCCGAAACCGCGCATCTGCTTCGCCGCGATCGCATGATCGGGATGCTGCTCGAGCCCGGGGTAGTACACCGTCTTCACGCGGCGATCGGTCGAGAGCCAGCGGGCGACGGCCATAGCGTTCGCGTTGTGGCGTTCCATTCGGACCGAGAGCGTCTTCAGGCCGCGTCCGAGCGCGTACGCCGCATAGGGATCGAGCACGGTGCCCAGCTTCTTGCGGGCGTCGAGAATCGGATCCATCAACCGCGATGGCCCCGCCAGGGCGCCGGCGGTCACGTCGCTGTGACCGTTCAAATACTTGGTGGCGCTGTGCATCACCAGGTCAACGCCGAGAGCAATCGGCTGCTGATTGATTGGACTGGCGAACGTGTTGTCGACGACGGAGATGACGCCTCTGGCTTTGCACGCGGCGGCCACCGCGGCCACATCAACGCAGCGAAGCGTCGGGTTGATTGGCGACTCGAACCAGACGAGCTTCGTGTGATCGGAGAAGATTGTTTCCGGTTTCGCCAAGTTCTCGAGCGTCACGAAGCGAGTCTTGATTCCGAACTTTGACAGCAAATCCGCGAGCAGGTGGAGCGTCCCGCCGTATACCGCCGAACTGCAGACCACCTCGTCGCCGGATGCCGTCAGTCCCATGAGGGCGGTGGTCGTCGCCGCCTGTCCGCTCGAAAGCACGAGAGCCGCTTCAGCCCCCTCGAGCGCCGCGATCTTCTGCTCGACTGGCGTCACGGTCGGATTCGCGTAACGCGAATACAGGTACTTCGACGACCGCCCCTCGTTGTACGCGCGCACTTCCGCGGCATCCTGAAACAGGAACGTGGTGGTCTCGTAAATCGGCGTCGTCAACGGCTCCGCATCATGGCTGGCGCCGTCGGAGTGCGTGATCAATTCTGTCGCGGGCTTCATGGCTGAATCCTCAAAATGCTGACGGCTGAATGCTGATTACTGAATGAAGAGATTCATGCCTTTCAATCAGCATTCAGCATTCAGCAATCAGCATTTCACGTTACATTTTTCCCCGTCTCCCCCCGCCTCCATTTGCGGGTTGGACTTCGATCCGCTCTCCGCCAGCGCCGACGACCGGCTCGATGAACTGGCGGTAGGCGTCCTCGTAGCCGCGATCGACGAGCTCGCCGAGCGGCTGCCGCCGATCGGATCGTTCATCGTAAACGCCGGCAAAATCCAGCGGCCCGAGCGGATTGTGTGCGGGGCGGATGACGAAGAGACCGGCGAATCGGCCCTCGAATTGTTCGAGCACATCGCTCAAGCCCGCAGCTTCAAAGGCGGAGAGGTGCTCGCCTGCACGGCCGCGGAGTTCCACCCGGCCGGCACTCAACTCGTGGGCACGGACTTCAGGAGACGATGCGCTGACGAGAATGACCTGTTCTGTTCCGGCAGCCGCAACCTCGCGGAGCAGTCGGCCGAGAGCCGCCGGTCTGTCGCACAACCGGTGCGTCTCCCCTCGCCACGGCCCCTCCGCGGGAAACGCGGTCAGGTGCGGCTCACAGGCGATCGGCATTGCCAGCGCCGCCGCGAGCGCATCAAATGCGTGATCTCGCGAGACTCCGGCAAGGTCGAAAGCCTCGAGAGCCCGCGTTGCGCTTTCCGCTGCGCCAGGCCGGCCGAAGAAACGCGGACGGTACGCATGTCCAAGCACGGCGAAGACGACATCGCGCCGCGCGTCCAGATCGTGAACGGTTACCAGAAGTTCACGAAATCCCGGCTGACCGAGATTGTCCGACAGCAATTCGACGTACCGGCGGGCGAGATCCTGCGCGTCCGGTGCCGCGATGGGAGCCGCGCCACGAATCAGATTCCAAAGCTCCGAGATCGTCTGCCCGAAGAGGCGCGATGAGGAAAGAGGCGCGCCGACGAACCGCCACATCCACGACTGACGCGTCCGTCGTCGCGCACGAGCGCTGATTCCGGACCAGATCCCGCTCGCGGCGAGAGCGACGACGCCAACGAGGAGCACGAAAAGGACGAGTCTGGGAATCGACGTCGGGAGGGCGGTCGGAGCGAAGAGGGCGTCAACCCATCCGCTGAACGTGGTCCTCAGCGTTGATGCCGGCGATTCCAGGCCGACGAGCGTCAGCAGAAGACCGGCCAGGCCGACCAGCACCGCGACCGCCAGCAGCGCCATGGGCACCGCAAACACGAGACCCGCGGCGATGAGCGTCCACCCGGCAATCCGCAGCGGAAGCCTCCAACTGTAGAAAGCAGCGGCGGGTGACGCGCGCCACAGGCCATTGGCTTCCCACAACCTGGCGCCGCCGTCGACGGCAGCGAAGAATGCGCCGATGGCGCCGACGCCACGGCCGGCGGCCAGGTCGATCTTGACGCCGGCTTCGTGCAACGCCCGAAGCACGCCGGCATGGTACGCTCCGGCTGTGCCCGAGCCGGTCAGCACGATCGCGGTGCGAAGCCGCGTCGAGTACTGCCGGTCCGGAGCGTCAGGCGTGATCACAAATGGGGTGGAGGATCAGGCTTCGTCGTGGATCGTCACGAGCTTCACGAGTTCGAACCGGCGTGTGCCGTTCGGCGTGGCGATGGTCACCTCGTCGCCCTCCTCTTTGCCGAGGAGGCCGCGTCCGATCGGCGACGCCGTCGATATCAAACCCTGCTCCACGTCGGCGTCCTCTGGCATGACGAGCTGGTAAATCGTCGTCTGCCCGTTGGGATCCTTCAGATGCACCGTCGATCCAAACCCGACCTTGTCGTGCGGAATCTTGTCGAGGTTCATCAGGGAGATTTCACTGACCCGCTTCTGGAGCATGGAGATTCGCGACTCGACCAGTCGCTGCCGCTCCTTGGCCGCCTGGTATTCGGCGTTCTCGCGAAGGTCTCCCAGCTCACGCGCGCGCTTGATTTCCTTCGGCAGCTCAGTCTTCAGCTCTCGGTCGAGTGCCTGGATTTCGTCTTCGAATTTCTTGAGCAGCCGCTCCTTCATTCGAGGCATGGTAGCAGAAAATATTGCTGAATGCTGAGTGCTGAATGCTGATTGATCTCCGGCCACGAGGCAGAAACGAGCGAATCACAATTACAATTCTCCAGAGAGTATGGAACGCATTTCGAGTCGCCAGAACGCGCTGGTCAAACAGTTTCGCGACGTGGCTCAGGGAGACGTGCCCGACGCGATGCTGCTCGACGGCGATCACCTCATCCACGAAGCGATCGCATCTGGCTTGACCATCGGCGTCGTCGCATTCTGCGAGCGGCTCGCAAACGGCCCGCTGGCCGCGCGCCTGCAGAGTGCAGGCACCCGGGTCGTCGTGGTTTCCGACGGCGTCCTCGACGCGATGAGCCCGGTACAGTCACCGTCAGGCGTTGTCGCCACTGCGCGACGGCCGTCAGTCAGTCTCGAGCACGTGCTCGCGGGCAAGCCGGAGCTTCTGCTGATGCTGCACGACGTGCAGGACCCGGGCAACGTCGGCGCAGTCGTTCGCGCCGCCGAAGCATGCGGCGCCACCGGGATCGTTTGCAGCGAACGGACGGCGGATCCGTTCGGGTGGAAGGCGCTCCGCGGCGGGATGGGAAGCACGTTCAGGCTGCCGCTCGCAATCCGCCAACCGCTTGCCGCCACTATCGTGGCAGCGCGCAGTCATGGGCTGCGCGTCTTCGCCACGACGGCGCGCGGCGGCACTCCGCTCCCCGAATGCGATTTGCGGGTTCCCGCAGCGATCCTGCTGGGCGGTGAGGGCAGCGGATTGCCGGCCGATCTGCTCGGGGCCGCTGATGCGCGGCTGACCATCCCGATGCACCAGCCCGTGGAATCCTTGAACGTCGCCATCGCCGCGGCGCTCGTGATCTACGAAGCGGCGCGGCAACGGCACATGCGCGGTGTCCATGTCTCTCTTTGATGATCGAGAGCCGGAAGCCAAGAAGGCGGCGCCTGCACCGCTCGCCGAGCGAATGCGGCCGCGGACGCTCGACGAGTTCGTCGGCCAGGAAAAGCTGATCTCGCCGGGCCGCCCGCTTCGGCTCGCCATCGATCGTGATCAGCTTCAGTCGATCATCCTGTGGGGTCCCCCCGGCACCGGAAAAACCACGCTCGCGCGCCTCATCGCCAGCGTCACACGCGCGCATTTCATCTCATTCAGCGCCGTGCTCTCGGGCATCAAGGAAATCCGGGCGGTCATGACGGAAGCCGAGGAAGCCAGGCGGCGTCTCGGACGACGAACGATTCTCTTTATCGACGAAATCCATCGATTCAACAAGGCCCAGCAGGATGCCTTCCTCCCCCGCGTCGAAGCCGGCGACATCGTCCTGATCGGCGCGACAACTGAAAACCCCTCGTTCGAAGTGAACTCGGCGCTGCTCTCGAGATCCAAGGTCTACCTGCTGAAGGGACTTGACGTCGATGACGTCATGACGATTCTTCGGCGAGCGCTGAGCGATCGGGAGCGCGGGCTCGGCAAGCTCGGCATGACGGCGGACGATGAGGCGCTCGCGGGAATCGCGCGGTACGCGAATGGGGACGCGCGCGTGGCCCTGAACATGCTCGAGACCGCCGCGGCGGCCGCCGCCGACAGCCATCGGATCGACGTGACGCTGGTGTCGGAACTGGCCCAGAACCGTGCGCTGCTGTACGACAAGTCCGGCGAGGAGCACTACAACCTGATCTCTGCGCTGCACAAGTCGATGCGCAATAGCGATCCCGATGCAGCGGTGTACTGGCTCGCGCGCATGGTCGAAGCGGGCGAGGATCCGCTGTACATCGCCCGGCGTCTCGTCCGCTTTGCCTCGGAGGACATTGGCAACGCCGATCCGCGAGCGCTCTCGATCGCCATCGCGGCAAAGGATGCGGTCCACTTCATCGGCATGCCCGAAGGCAACACGGCGCTGGCACAGGCGGCGATCTACATGGCCGTGGCGGCGAAGAGCAATGCCGTCTATCGCGCCTACCTCGATGCCGCAGAAGCCGCGTCGAAGGAAATCGCAGAGCCGGTTCCGCTGCACCTGCGGAACGCACCGACTCGCCTGATGAAGCAACTCGACTACGGCAAGGGATATCGGTACGCCCACGATGAGGCGGAAGGCGTTGCCGCTGACATGGCTTGTCTGCCGCCGGCGCACGAAGGGCGGAGATTCTACGAGCCGACGGATCGCGGACTGGAAGCGGAAATCAGAAAGAAGCTCGAGGAGTTGCGACGGAAGAGCTAAGGAAGAAGTTCAGCCTTACTTCACCTTGCGCAGCATCTCCGATCGGAGCGGCAGGATGAACGAGAAGCGGTAATCCCCCTGCATACGGCCGATCGGGATTCCGACGAGATCGCCATCACGATTCAGCACGCCGCCACCGGATACACCCGGATGCCCGTCGGTCAGACAGGTGACGAGACCACCGGCGGTTCGCTGGCCGACGTAGCCGGTCGCCAGGATGATGCCCTTGGAGTAGTCGTTGCCAAGCCGGAAAATCGGATCAGCGAAATCGAACGAGTAGTCAAAGTTCGCGTTGAGCGCCGGCAGATCGACGTGCTCCGAAACCTTGACGATCGCCCAGTCGCCCGGGTCGACCTCTGCCTTCGCGTCACCCGCATCGACGAGTCGCGCGGTCAACGCCTTTCCCTTGTAGTTGATCTTGATCGACTCGATGCGCCGGGGATCAGACTGGCCCTCCTGGCCCAACGCCACCACGGCGTGCTTGACGGTGATGAAGTAGCCTTTGCCGAGGTAGCCAGCGGTTCCGTAGTTGTTTGCGCCGCGGTCGTCGTATGAATTGAGCTCGACGAAGCTGTCTCGCCGGTTGCGGAGCAGGTCCAAGGGCAACAGACCCATTTCCGCGGACAGTTCGCGTTTGACGTCTTCGATGATCGCCGCGCGGCTTTCGTCGTCCATTGCGGACGCCGCGACCGCCGCGTGCCGACCCGCTGTGCCGGTGGGCTCCACAGGTTCGCGGCGGCGCAGCAATGCGATCTCGGCGCGAAGCGCCGCAATACTTTCCTCGCTGGTCGCGTTCTGGCGTGCTGCCAGATAGTTCACCAACCCAAAGAAGATGAAGGCGAAGACGATGACGATGAAGGCGACGATCGTACGAAAACGAGTAGACATACGTACTCCAAGTTCGGCAGCTAAATCACCCCGTGCTGACGGAGGCTTACAGCTTTGCCGCGCCCACAGTGGGCTGGCCTTTTCGCTTGGACAGTCAGAAACGAGTTGCCGGGATGAAACGAATGTAAGACCTATTGCTTTTCGAGTCAAGCGCAAATCTTACATAGTTAAGGGCTTATTGCTGAGTGGCTTTTGTATTGATTCCCGACTGTTGACCGGGTGCACCCCAGCAGTATCAGACAGGTGACGCAGGGGGCGATCCGGTGGTGCGGGATCCGGGATTCGCCGACAGATCACCCCGCAATGTCAGCGCCTGCGGTGGCCAACAGCTTCCGCAGCAACGAGCGATGACAGCGCGATTCGTCGGCGCAATAGCAGCCCACTGAGAAGTTCGTGCGAGCTGAGAGCGCCGCGAGGAGCGCGATCAGGCGCTGGCAGGACGGCGACTGCATCTCCTTCTGATACTGACGGGAAAAGCGCTTCCACCGGGCATCGGTAAGCGGCTGAGATGTTGTCCACGACAGCAATGCAGCGCTCGGTGCGAGGTCGGGCACCCAGACGTCGTAGTAGTCGCGACTCGCAAACTCCGCACGAGGAACGCCTCGCGGCGGGCGGCGAACCGTTCCCAGCCGGAGCCCCTCGTCTGGATCGCGAGGTGTGCCAAGGCGAACGACTCGAATCGCCATCTGCGTGTTGAAGACTACTCCTTGCAGATGCGGGGCTCGATCACGCGGATCTTGTACTCGACGTTTCGATCCTTTTGCCGTCCCTGCGCAAGCATCTTGGGATCGATCGCGGGCGTGACGGGAACGACAACCATGCCGCACACAACCCGTGGCTGCTGATTGAGGGCCGAGGTCAGAATTTCTGGCGCCTCCTGTACTTGTTCGGGCGTTCTCGGTTTCGGGGCTGTGAAGATCTTCTGGTAGGGACGGCTGACGCGGTCGCCGGCGCTCGGTGGCGCCGACGCTCCGCTGCCTAACGAGTGCACGCCCTGCCCAAGCGCCAGCGTGGTCATTGCGCCGATCAACACCATCGAAGTGATTGCCATCCTTCACTCCTTCATCAAGTTGAGCGCGGCGAGGTTCTGAACGTATTGCCGTCCGGCGGCCCACTGAATTGCACCGATCAGTTGACGCTGGAATCGCACGTCGCGCCACGTCTCCTGAAAGTGGCCCAGCGCATTGTAGTACGAGCGCCCGGAACCGAAGGACTGTGTCCAGGCCAGCGGATAGTCGCCAGTAGACCCCACTGACGCCGGATCGAGACGAAGCAGCACGTGGACATGCGGCCGGGGATTTTCGCGAAACGTGTAAAACTCTTCGGTCAGTGTGAAGCGATCGCCCAGCCCTGTTGTCGACGGATGGCCCGTGTCTTCGACCTGCACCGTCGCCGACTGCGTCCACGGGTGCTCCTTGAAGTACGCGCCCACCAGCCTTCCATAGTCCGGCCACTCGTAGAGCGTGTCGGTGGCGCTGTGCACGCCGAGAAAACCCTTGCCGCCGGAGACGAAGCTTACAATGGCCGCTTTCTGAGACAGGTCGAACTCGAGCTCACCGGTGGTCAGCGCGAAGAAGATGACGTCATAGCCGGCGAGCGTCGCGCCCGTGAACGCCGAGAGATCTTCAGTAGCCGTTACGGTAAAGGTTCCACTCGACATCGCAAGCGCCCCCATCACGTCTCGGGCGACCGGAATGGAATCATGACGAAACCCACGGGTCGCCGTCAGCATCAGGACCCGCACCGGCGTCCCGGACGGCGGCTGGGTCCCGCCGTCGCCAGGAGTTGAGGACGGCGAGGTGCTGCCGGAGCACGCGATCATCGACGAGACGATCAGGACGAAGCCCGTCCGGCGGATCATGGAACCTGCGACTTCAGCGCATGCCGCGCGACCCGTTCGTCATTTCAGGGAACCTGCGACTGACAACCCGCGGAACTCACCAGTATCGTCGAACGATCCCAGTCCCACTCGGCCTGACGGGATTGTCGTATCCGTGGCGGTCAGAGCCGGCTGTTTCGAACCATCGACGTAGATCTCGATCCGCCCCGTCGTCCCGTCACGCTCGAGACGCACACGGTGCCACTCGCGATCCTTCAGCTGCGGCGGCGCCTTCCCGTCGTCGATCCGACGGCGGTCCTTGTTGTCCACGAGAAAGATTCCATTGTGGTTGGGATCCGTAATGCCGGCGAGGTGGACGTAGTAGAACCGCGACGGTGATTCGTACCCGAAGATGATCTCCAAATCCCGATTCTTGACCTCCTCGGGCGCTGTCGATCGCATCTCGACCTGCACATCGGCGCGCACGAGCGGATCGGACTTGAGAACGGCCAGCGCGGATGGGCGTCGGATCGGCCCTCCCGGGGTGCCCGCTTTCGTCAGCACCAGCATGTGATCCTTGACTTCCCAGGTTCCTGACCCGTCGAGCGTCAACTTGTCGATCGAGTCAGGAGCTGAAAAATCGAGGCGGCTGGAGAAGTCTTTCTGGGCGGCGGAGAGAGTCAGGGTACAAAGAATCGCTGCGCACGCGATGGAGGCGCTAAATCTCATGACGCCTTCATTTAATAACTATCCGTGGCGGACGTAAAGGCGTGTCCGACGTCAACTTCTACCTTCTAACTTTTAACTTTTTACTTTTAACTTTTCACGTTGTCGATCAAATGCCTGTCATACCCGGCCCGGACGAGCTCTTCGTACGCCTGCCACACCTCCGCCGGGATCTCCTGGGCGATCTGAAATCCACGCGCCGGGTATTCTCGGATGCGCTGCAGGTCCCCCACCATGATGCTGATCACATCGTCTGCGGACAGCGCGTTGTTGGAATACCGCGCAAGGTAGTCGTCCATCGAAAGCTGAGGCGAAGTGACCCTCACAGATTTGCCCGGCCACACCTTGTTGAAGGTCGCGTAGGTCCGTCGCTCCATGTATGGCTTCTGGACGAGGATGAGCGTGGCTGGATCGATCCCACGATCAGCAAGCAGGTCGCGGGTGAACTGGACGTTTTCGCCGGTGTTGGTCGAACGGTTCTCGATCAGGATCCGGTCTTCCGGCACGCCCATTCCTGCCGCGATCCTGGCAAAACGGTCGGCCTCCGGGTCCGTCCACAGGTTCCTGGTGATGGCGCCAAGACCTCCGGAGAACACCACCAGCGGCGCCCAACCGTCGAGATACAGCTCGGCGCCGCGTTCGGCGACAATAGTGTCGTGGCTGCAGAGGACGACGATGACATCTGCCCGTGCGAGCTGGTGGTTCATGTGGTGATAGCTCCAGATGCGCTCCACCTGCGGTCGCAAACGCTCGTCCATACGCTCTAGCGGTCCTCCAACTTATTGACATGCCGCTCGGCCACGGTTCAGAATCTTCAGCTGCCGACTTTCATGACAGGTTCAACTATGCGAACGACATTGTCCATAGCGATTATCGTCACATTCACCGCCGTGCTCTCGTCGCCGGCAGGGGCGCAGCAGTCCACCACGCCGCCGTCTCCTGCCGCAACGCAGCAGCCGGCAACGCCGCAAGCGAGCCAGGCAGCGCGTGCGGCTCAAGCCAAAGAGACGGAGGTGTGGGAGCCGGTTCCACCAGTGGTCACTCCTGGCACCACCAACAGCGCTCCGCCGTCCGACGCGCTCGTCTTGTTCGACGGCACCAACCTGGATCAGTGGGTGACGGTGAAAGACAAGTCGCCCGCGGGTTGGAAAGTCGACAACGGCGTCATGACCGTCGAGAAGTCAGTTGGCAACATCGAAACGAAGCGCAGCTTCAAGAACTATCAGCTGCATCTCGAGTGGCGGATCCCGACCGAGATTACCGGCTCGGATCAGGCGCGCGGCAACAGCGGACTCTTTCTCGCCTCGACTGGCCCTGGCGACGATGGATACGAGCTGCAGATTCTCGACTCGTACAACAACAAGACCTACGTCAACGGCCAGGCCGCAAGCATTTACAAGCAAAGCATCCCGCTGGCGAACGCGATGCGGAAGCCGGGAGAGTGGCAGGTCTATGACGTCATCTGGACCGCGCCGACGTTCAATGCCGATGGCAGCGTGAAGACGCCCGCGTTTGTGACGGCGTTTCACAACGGCGTGCTCGTGCAGAATCACTTCGAGCTGAAAGGCGAGACGCTCTATATCGGCAAGCCGGTCTACAAGAAGTACGACACCGCACCAATCAAGCTGCAGGCGCACGGCGATCCGAGCCCGCCAATCAGCTTCCGGAACATCTGGGTCCGGGAACTGAAGTAGAAATGCTGAATGCTGAGTGCTGAATGAACGACATTCAGCATTCAGCATTCAGAATTCAGCATTCGATTTACTCCCGGCTCACCAGCACAATCGACGCGCCACCGTGGCCGTCATTGTAGAGGGTCAGGTGGAAGTGCTCGTCCACCGCAAACGCTGAGGCTTTCAGGTTCTTGAGCCCTTCCTCGGTGAGGACGTCGCCGACCTTCAAGCCAGACCGCTTCAACACTTCGCTCGCGGCTTCCGGCGCGACGCGTTCGGTCCTGAAGGCGACGAGCCGCATCGGCCCCTCGGGCAGGCTCGTCTTTACACCTTCAACCTCACGTACTGTAGCGCCGCGCACTTCCTGTCCCTGCCGCTCGAGAAGGATCTTTCCCATGTATTCTTTCGCGGCTGCCA
>Ga0070684_100000670_pt1 | contig 23692 bp, 22 predicted proteins | sample KBSC723LmetaG_FD_65653 | JGI IMG/M metagenome (GOLD analysis project Ga0070684, IMG submission 65653) | Corn rhizosphere microbial communities from Kellogg Biological Station, Michigan, USA - KBS C7.2-3L metaG | ecosystem: Host-associated > Plants > Roots > Rhizosphere ...
CGCAAGCATCTTCATTCAGATTGCCCAGGCGGTCGTCCCGACCGTCGAGAAGATGCAGAAGGACGAGGAAGGCAGAAAGCAGGTGACCCAGTGGACCCGCTACATCACCGTGGTGCTGGCGGTGGTGCAGGGTTGGGGATTCGCGCTCTTCACGTCGTCGCTGGAGAACGCCGTTCTGAATCCTGGCTTCGGGTTCAAGCTTCAGATGGTGACGGTGCTCACCACCGGTGCGATCTTCGTGATGTGGCTCGGCGAGATGATCACCGAGCGCGGGCTCGGCAACGGCGCGTCGCTGATCATCTTCTTCTCGATCATCGAGCGCTTCTGGCCGGGCATTTTCGGCACGTTTGGATTCGTGAAGACCCAGGCTGTCGGACCGTTCTCGCTCGTCGTGCTCGGGATCGTGATGGTGGCGGTGGTCGCCGGCACGATTGCGATCACCATCGCCGCGCGCCGGGTCATGATTCAGATTCCGCAGCGCACCATGGCCCGAGGGCGGCAGAGAGAAGCGGCGAAGAACTTCATTCCACTGCGGATCAACGCTGCCGGCGTGATGCCGATCATTTTCGCGTCGTCCGTCATCGTCGTGCCGGGTGCGGTCGCCCAGTTCAGCGGCAACGAAAACGCGCGCATACTCTCTGAGTATTTCCAGCCCGGAACGTGGCTGTACTACGCGTCATTCGCCATCCTGACCGTTTTCTTCACGTATTTCTACACGTCGATCATCTTCAATCCGGTCGACATCGCTGAGAACCTGAAGAAGCAGGGTGGGTTCATCCCGGGGGTGAAGCCGGGCAACGCCACCGCGGAGTACATCGATCACGTCGTATCGCGGATCACTTTCCCGGGCGCGATCTTCCTGACCTTCATTGCGCTACTGCCGGTTTTCATCGCCGACCTGATCAACGTGCCATTCCGCTTCGGTGGAACGTCACTGCTGATCGTGGTCGGAGTCGCGCTCGATACCATGGCTCAGATCAACCAGCACCTGCTGCTCAGGAAGTACGACGGCTTCATGAAGAAGGGCCGCGTGCGATTCCGGGGCCGCAGCACCACGGGCGGCGCCTACTAGATTTGATTCCGGAGGAGCCAAAAGCTCCTCCGAATCATTTTAACGGTATCCGGCAATGATCATCGTGCTGCTTGGCCCGCCCGGCGCGGGCAAGGGGACGCAGGCCGACAAGCTCTCGGAGCGTCTCGGAATTCCGAAGATCGCTACCGGCGATGTTCTGCGCGCCGCCGTGCGCGACGGTACCAGGCGTGGGCTCGAGGCAAAGGCCTACATGGACCGCGGCGACCTGGTGCCCGACGCGGTGATTCTCGGTATCCTTCAGGATGTGATGACGTCGCCGCCGACGGCCAAAGGCGCCATCCTGGACGGTGCGGTGAGAACGGTCCCGCAGGCCGAGGGAGTCGGAATGATGCTCGCGGAAATCGGAAAGCGGGTCGACAAGGTGCTGCTCTTCGACGTCGATGATGAGGAGCTGGTGAAACGGCTCAGCACCCGCACCGTCTGCGAGGGATGCCAGACCCCGTACATGGGCCGGGAGCCCGACACTGCGTGCGAGAAATGCGGCGGCAGGCTCGTACGCCGCAAGGACGACGAGCCGGAGGCCATTCGCAACCGCCTCGAGGTGTATCGAACCCAGACGGCCCCCGTCATCGACTGGTATGACGATCACAAGATGAAGGTGCTCAGGATCGACGCGGATGCGCCCGTCAACGTCGTGACCGCTCGCGCGCTCGAGGCGATTGGCGAAGCGGCGGCGGAGGGACGCGGGATGCGGGATGCCGGAAGCGGGAGGATCGATTGATTCAGCTAAAATCACCGCGCGAGATCGACATCATGGCCCGTGGCGGCGAGATCCTCGCCGAGACGGTGCGGCTCCTCGAGAGAAGTGCCAGGGCGGGGATGACGACCATGGATCTCGACAAGATCGCCGACGATTTCATTCGCTCACATCCAGGCGCGACACCCGCGTTCAAGGGATTGTACAATTTCCCGGCAAGCATCTGCACATCGATCAATCAGGAAATCGTCCACGGCATCCCCTCGAAAAAGCGGGTCATCGAGGAGGGGGACATCGTCTCGATCGACATCGGTGTGCGTCTCGATGGCTACTATACCGATTCGGCGACGACCGTCGCGGTCGGGAAAATCGACGCTGAGTCGAAGAGATTGCTCGACGTGACGAAGCGCGCGCTTGCCGCCGGCATCGTCGCCGCGACGCCCGAAAATCACGTCGGTGACATCGGCGCCGCGGTGCAGGCCGTGGTTGAAGCGGCGGGATTCAGCGTGGTGCGCGATCTGGTGGGTCACGGGATCGGTGTTGGATTCCACGAGGATCCGCAGGTGCCGAACTACGGCAAGCCGAAACGAGGCGTGCGCCTCCAGCCGGGGCTGACGATCGCGATCGAGCCGATGGTCAACATCGGCGGGCCGGGTACGCGGACGATGCCGGATCGGTGGACCGTCGTAAGCGTCGACGGCACTCGGTCGGCGCACTTCGAGCACACGATTGCCGTGACCGAGGCCGGGCCACGGGTGCTCACCGCGCTCGTGCCGGACGTCGAGCCCGTTACAGCCTAGGACGGGCGCTCTACAGCCAGCTATCGACCGCTGGTGCCGGTCCTGAGGTAGCGGGTCGACTTTCCGTCGAATGCCAGAATGAGGGTATCGGCGACGACGGCGAAATGAACGGCGCGGTCGCCGCCACCTGGCCCCGGCAAGTGCAACATCGCCGAGTCGCCGGCTGAGGTCCAGTTTCCTTCCAGAGTGCGAATCGGGACGCGCAGCCGGAACTCGCCGGCGGCGGTATACTCCTCGAAAGCAGGCACCCCGGTGTAGTGCGCGTAAGTCCACTTCCCGATGACCGGATCGGCGCCGGTAACGGCCGGGGTGACGCGGGTTTCACGCTGGACCTTGCCCTCGTTCGTCATCACCATCGTATCGCCGATGAACGCGACCTGAAACGGACTTACCGGTCCTTCGGGATCGACGATGTACAGGCTGTCGCGGGTGCGGCGGTACTTCATGTCGACCATCGCGCCGAGGGTGTAGCGCAGCTTGTTGTCGGCTCCGAACCCGATGGTGGCACCGAGACCGCCTGCGGACCGAGTGATCGCTTCCCAGGTTCCGACGAGCGGGCTCGGCTGGTTCGCCGTCGAGGGCGACTGCGCGATGGCCGCGGGTACGATCAGAATGGACGCGACGAACGTGGTCGTGCGAAAATGTCGTCTCATAGCCAGCACCTCACGCACTTCAAGCAGACAGCGCCCGTTCCACGATCGAGCCGGTGCGATCGCCGAGCTCGGCGGCCTTGCTGGCGAGCTGCAAAGCCTCGCGGGCAAACGGCTCTCCTTTCGTTTTGTCGTCGAGCGCCTGGACGTTGACCCGCACGTTGTACGCCGCGCCCCGGGCCGCGGCCGCGGCGAGGAGGGCGGCGACGCCGGCATCGGTAACCGCGTTGGTGTTTCCCTTTTCTGCGACGAGAGCGGCGAGCTCTGCGACCTCGAGCGCGGCGCGGGCGGTTTCAAGCGGTACTTCCGCGGCCTTGAGGAGCGCGCTCGTAACGGCCTCGGCGCGACGCGCAGCGGCCTCGGCTGGCTCCTTTGGCAGCTTGTACGCGTCCGACACCAGCGCGTATGCCTCGGCGTCCCGTTTTACGAGAGCTGCGAGTTGGTTTCCGAGCGACGCAGCCTTGAGAGCAGCTTCTTTCATCTCGGCGTCCACCGCGACGTACTTCTTTTTGCCGACGGTGAGGCCGGCCACCATCTGGGCGAGCGCTGCCGCCAGCGCGCCGGCGTGGGCAGCGATGCTGCCGCCGCCCGGAACCGGATTGGATGAAGCAACCGACGCCACGAAGCCGCTCAGGCTCTCGCCGCCGCTCATCACTTCGCGGACCTGTCGCTCGAGCACCTGCGCGGGCGTGAACTGCCGAAGTTGGAGATGGCTGACCGCTGTCTCGAACAGAACGCGCTCGGGGACGAGCCCGACAATTTCGCTCCAGGTCACCTGCGCGCCTTCCGCCTCGGCCCGCATCTTCACGAAGTCGAAGGCGTGGTGGAGTGGCGTCTTCTCGGTGTCGACGAGGTTCATCGAGACCTGCGCCTGTCCATCCACCTCGAGCCCGAGACCTTTTACGTAGCGAAATCCGCCCGATGAGCCGCGAACTGCCTTGGCGATGTTCTTGGCAATCTGGAGATTGGTAGCGGCGCCGAGATAGATGTTGTACGCGACGAGAAACGGCCGCGCGCCGATCGCGATGGCGCCACACGTCGGATGAATCTTCGCGGGCCCAAAATCCGGATTTCGCGCCGGATTCTTACCCAGCTCCTCGCGCAATCCCTCGAACTCGCCGCGACGGACGTCGGCGAGATTCTCACGGGTGGGCGTCGTCGCAGCGCGCTCATAGAAGTAGACCGGAATCTGAAGCTCGCGACCGACGCGCTCGCCGAGTGTGCGCGCGAGCGCGACGCAGTCCTCCATCGTCGAGCCCTCGAGCGGAATGAACGGAACGACGTCGGTGGCTCCAATGCGTGGATGCTCGCCGGTGTGCTGGCACAGATCGATGCGCGTGGCGGCCGCACTGATGCCCGCGAACGCGGCGTCGACCGCGCTCTCGACCGGCGCGATGAAGGTGATCACCGAGCGGTTGTGGGAGGGATCCGATGAGACATCGAGCACCGAGACGCCCTCGACGCCGGCGATCGCATCACGAATCGCCTGTACGACTTCGGGCCGGCGGCCTTCCGAGAAATTGGGTACACACTCCACCAGCTTCATTCAGGGTTTCCTTTGCTCATGTTTGCGCGACGCACCGTTTGAAGCAGCCACGCGTGCATCGCAGGATTGCCGGCGACGAACGAGCCCGAGGCAAGCTGTGCGGGATTGCCGTCGAGATCGGACACCACTCCGCCGGCTTCCTGAACCATAAGGATTCCAGCGGCGACATCCCAGGGAGCGAGCACCAACTCCCAGAACGCGTCGAAGCGCCCGCACGCAACATTCGAGAGGTCGAGCGCCGCCGAACCGGCGCGCCGGATGCCGGCCGTTCCGCGCATCACCAGCGCGAACTGATCGAGATAGCGCGGCAGCCTGTCGATGTTCTTGAACGGGAATCCCGTTCCGATCAGTGCTTTGTCGGGCTCGCGGAGTCTGGAGACGTGGATCGGCTTTTCGTCCATGAACGCCCCGGCACCGCGGGTGGCAGTGAACTCTTCTCCGCGCGCGACGTTGATCACCACACCCGCGCAGAGGACTCCGTCGCGCGCGATGGCGATCGAGACCGAATACTCGGGATAGCCATGCAGAAAATTGGTGGTGCCGTCGAGCGGGTCCGCGATTACCACGATGCCGTTGGTGGACATCTCCTCCGGACTGAGCTCTTCGCCCAGGAGCTTTGCTTCCGGAAGGCGGCGCCTGATCACCGCGCCGATCTCGCGCTCGGACTCCTTGTCGACCTCGCTGACGAAGTCCGACCTGCCCTTGGTCTCCCACACCAGATTTCCGCGCCCGGCTGTCGCATCACGGATGACCGCCGCGCCGCGGCGACCAGCTTCGCGCGCGACATCGAGCAGCGCTGCATTGCGATCGTCAATTGTCGAAGTTGCTTGCAACTCGTCTCGCTCGCTCTTTAATTTCGCGCAATGTCCCGCATCTTCAGCGGCATTCAGCCCTCAGGCGCCCTGCACATCGGAAATTACCTCGGAGCCGTCAAGAACTGGGTTGAGCTGCAGCACAAATACGAGTCGTTCTTCTGCGTCGTCGACTACCACGCCATCACGCGCCCGTACCTTCCGGCCGATCTGCGCGCGCAAACGGCGGACATGGCGTTGTCGCTGCTCGCGGCGGGTCTCGATCCTGCCAGGTGCGCGTTGTTCGTGCAGTCCAGAGTGCCGGAACATACCGAGCTCGCCTGGATATTCAACACGATCACGCCACTCGGTGAGCTCGAGCGCCAGACCCAGTTCAAGGAGAAGGCGAGTCGGGAGGAGAGCGTGCCCGCCGGTCTGCTGAACTATCCGGTTCTGCAGGCGGCCGACATTCTCCTCTATCACGCCGATCTCGTGCCGGTCGGAGAGGACCAGGTCCAGCACCTCGAGCTGTCGCGCGAAGTGGCGCGCAAGTGGAACGCGCGCTTCGATCCTTCCGTCGTGGCGAAGCTCGCCGCCGGCGACGAAACGCCGTCGCAGGGATACTTTCGCGAGCCCGAGCCGCTGCTGACGCCGACGCGTCGGGTGATGGGCCTCGATGGCAAGGCGAAGATGTCCAAATCCCTCGGCAATACCATCGATCTGCTCGAGGAGCCGGCATCGATCTGGGAGAAGCTCAAGCCGGCGGTGACCGATCCAAAGCGGGTGCGCCGGACGGACCCCGGCACGCCGGAAGTCTGCAACATCTATCACCTGCACAAGGCATTCAGTCCGCCCGCGACCGTCGAGCATGTAGCAGTGCAGTGCCGCACCGCGGGGTGGGGCTGCATTGACTGCAAGAAGGTCCTGCACGAGTCGATGGAGCGTGAGCTCGCTCCGATTCGGGCTCGCGCGAAACAGATCGCTGCGAATCCCGACAAGATGAAGAAGGATCTTGCCGATGGTGCCGAGCGCGCCAGGACGGTTGCGGCGAAGACGATGGGTGAGGTGAAGCAGATGATGGGACTCACCTAGAAGTCCCAGGGATGGCCGACTCGGGACTCGCCCAGCGTGGCAAGACTCTGCTCGACCGGTTGTCGCAAACGACCCGATTCGCGGGGAGCGCTGAAGAATCAGCCGCTCGCGCGCTTTGCCGGCGGGAGCTGGAAGGCGCCGGCTTCGTGTGTCGCGACTTTCCTTTCGATTACTCAGAGTGGCCGGCGCGGTGGGGTCCGCCGCTCGCAGTGGCGGTCCAGCTCGCAATTCTTGCTGTCGCAATCGAGCTCGCGAAGCGGAGTCGTCCGGGCGCAGCCCTCGCTCTGGTCGTCGTTGCGGCGCTAGTGCTCGGCGCGGTCGGATCGCTGGTGAGACAGCGCGGGGTGCTTTCCTTTCCATATGGCCGTGCCCGCTCCGTGAATCTCGAAGCCGTGCGCGGCCAGGCGGCGGTTTGGCTGGTGGCGCATCTCGACAGCAAGTCGCAGACGATTCCGATGCTTGTCCGAATCGCCAGCGCGGTGGCGCTGCAGCTCGTTTCCATCGCGGTCGCCCTAAGCCTCGTCGCAATGGTGACGGGTTCCGCGGTCGCGGGGGGATGGTGGTTGGCGCTCGCGCTGCTCGCGCTGGGGAGCGCGGCGCCGGCGATTTCGTGTTTCGTGCGCAATCATTCGCCGGGCGCGGTCGACAACGCCAGTGGAGTCGTCGCCGCCATTCTCGCCGCGACCGGAACGGACTCACCGCGCGAGCTCGGCGTGCTGCTGACGAGCGGCGAAGAGCTTGGTCTTGCCGGCGCTCGCGCCTGGGCTCTGACCGCCGCATCGACAATCAAGGTTCTGAATTGCGATACGGTCGATGACACCGGTGGCTGGCACTGCATGTACAACGGAGGCGAGCCGGGGAAAATCACCGCAGCGGCTCGCTCGGTCGCGGCACGCAAGGGGCTGCGCGTCAAAATCGGCAGACTGATCCCCGGCATTCTCGCGGACAACATTGCGTTCGCCGATGCGCGGATTGACGCCATCACCCTGAGTCGCGGAAACTTTTCGACTCTCGCGCGCATACATACATGGCGCGATAATTCCATTGCGCTTTCCGGTCAGGGCGCGGCCGAGGCTGCTGCCTTCCTATCTGCTCTGGCCAAGGAGCTCGGCTGATGCCGCTTCTGTTGCTGGCTTGCGTTATACTTTTGTCTCTCGTCCTCATTGTCCTCGGCCTGCCTGGCCTGTGGATTATGGTGGCGTCGGCGGTTACCTACAATCTGGTGGTACCCGGCGATCCAATCGGCTGGGTGTCGCTGATCGTCGTCGCCATTCTGGCCCTGCTGGCGGAGCTGTTGGAGTTTTCCCTGACGGGCAAGTACGCGCGAAAGTACGGTGGCTCGCGCCGCGCCGGCTGGGGTGCAATTTTTGGCGGAATCGTGGGAGCGATTGTGGGAGTGCCCGTTCCCATCATTGGCTCCGTAATCGGAGCGTTTGTCGGTTCTTTTCTCGGTGCACTCATTGCCGAGTATACGGGTGGATCGTCAGCAGGTGATGCCACTCGCGTCGCGAAAGGGGCCCTGATCGGCCGAGCGGTGTCGACCGGCCTCAAGATCGGAATCGGTTTTATGATCGGCGTCTGGATCTTCATCGCCGCGATGAGATAGATCACCTCACAACGACTTTGTCATGAGCCCAGCCGAAAGCGCCGCTGCAGCGGCCGAGGCGAATCCAGTAGAAGGAAAGTACGTCTACTGCATCATCCGCAACGACCGCTCGCGTGAGTTCGGCGAGATCGGTATCGGCAGTGGCGCCCGCGTCTACACCGTGAATCACAACGATCTCGCCGCAGTGGTGAGCGACACGCCGATCGTCATCTACGACCCGACGCGCGAGAACGTACTGGCGCACGAATTCGTGAACGAAACGGTGATGCGCGAGTTCACCCTCATTCCGATGTCGTTCGGAACGGTGTTTCGCTCCGAGAACGACGTACTTGCCCTGCTCAAATCGACGTACCAGGCTTTCACCGACGTGCTCGACAAGATGCAGGACAAGATCGAGTTCGGTCTCAAGATCCTCTGGGATCGCGACAAGGTCGTCGCGGCGATCGAGCGCGACAACGACGAGATCCGCCGGCTGAAGGACGAGATTACGCGCAACGCTGCGTCATCGACGTACTTCGCGCGGATGCAGCTGGGCCGGCTCGTCGAAGCGGCGATGGAGGAGGCTAGCAACCGTTACGTCACCGACATCCACGAGCAGCTGAAAGACGTGTCGGCCGCGAGCCGGAGCAACAAGGTCATCGGTGACCGCATGATTCTGAACGCCGCATTTCTCGTCGACCGCAAGGACGAGAAGGCGTTCGACGAAAGGGTGAAGGCAATCAGCCTGCAGTACGAAGACCTTCTGACCTTCAAGTACACCGGGCCCTGGCCGCCGTATAACTTCGTCAACATCAAGCTGAAGCTGGAGAAAGCGACCTGACACGGGTCTGATCTCATGGGACTGCTCACCAACATCCTCCTCTCGCCGTTCCTGGGCCCGATCTGGGGCACCAGGTGGACGCTCGACAAGGTCGACCGTGTGGTGCGCGAAGAGCTGACCGACGACACCAGCATCAAGGAGGACTTGATGAAGCTGCAGCTGGAGCTGGAGTCGGGCGAAATCGACGACGCCGAGTACCTGCGCCGCGAAGGCGAAATCATGAAGCAGCTACGGGCGGTGCGCGAGTGGCGCGAGCGCTTCGGCATGTCGACGAGCGGTGGTCCGGTCCGCGTCGCCGAGAGCGACGAGACAGAGTAGCAAGCCGGCAAGCATGATCGACCGCCTTTGCTACGTCTACGGAGTGGTTCACTCGTCGCTCGAGACCGCGACCGCGCCGGCCGGCATCGATGGCGGCCGGGTGAGCCTCATTCCGAGCGGTGACGTTTCGGCACTGGCGACTTCGGTCGGCGCCGACGACTACTCGCCCGAGCGCGTGGAGTCACTGACAGCGGATGTCGACTGGGTGAGCCAGCGCGCAATGGCGCACGACCGTGTTCTTACCTGGGCTTCGGATAGCGGGCCCGTGATCCCGTTCCCGATGTGGACTCTCTTCCGCGACGCCAAGGCAGTGTCGGCTATGCTCATGAAGCGCATGACCGAGCTGCAGCGAACCTTCGAGCGCATCGGCCACGGCAGGGAATTCATCGTCCGCGTCTACGTTCAGCCTGGCGTCCTGAAAGAGCACGTTGGTGATCACACTACCGAGCTTGCGACGCTGGAGAGCGAGGCGGCTCGCGCCACCCCCGGGCAGAAATACCTGTTGGAGCGGAAGATCGAAAATCTGCGTCGCGACGCCGGCCGCGATATCGCCTCGAGAGCGGCAAGCGAGATTCACGATGTGCTTCGTGCCGAGGCGATGGAAACCGTGCGGGAGCAACCCGTAAACTCGGGGGCGCCGCGCGAGCAGGGGCGCGCGATTCTCAACTCGTCTTTCCTCGTCCGACCCGAGCGGGTCGTCTCATTTCAACAGGTACTGACCGGGATGGTCAACAAGTACGAGCCGTCCGGGTTCAGGTTCGATTTCACCGGACCGTGGCCGCCCTACCATTTTGTCGGCGAGCGCTCTTCGTGAGCCTCGACGACCTGCTTGGTGATTCGCGCGTAGATCTCTCCGAGGTCCTGAGCCACGTCCTCGACAAGGGCGTCGTACTCAAGGGCGAAGTGATGCTGGCGGTGGCTGACATCGACCTGATACGGCTCGATCTCGGGCTGCTACTCACTGCGGTCGAGACGGCGCTGCGACGCCCGCGGGTGGCGGGTGCGAGGACGCTAGGGCTCGCCGCGCCGCGTCCACCCGTGCCTCCGGCAACGGCATCGGGGTCGACGATGGAAAGTCAGGTGGTGGAATCGCTGGAGGCCCCGCGCGAAGCGCCCGTTACGCCTCTGGAAACCGTTGCTGAAGCCTTGCCGCCGCGTCTTAATACAGACCCGGAAAACGTCGAGAACGGACTCGCGAAGCTCGTCTTGACGTTGATTGAGGTATTGCGTAAGGTCCTAGAGCACCAGGCAGTTCGGCGAATGGAGGGGGGACACCTGAGCGACGCGGAGATCGAGAAGCTCGGAGTCGCGTTGCTTCGCCTCAACGACCGGATGCAGGATATGAAGGGGATCTTCGGTCTCACCGATGACGATCTCCAGATCGACCTGGGCCCCCTGGGAAAGTTACGATAACGCGGCGCACGAGCCGAACGGAGACGACTGCTTGGCAGACTTAGTATCGCCGTCGCGCACCTATGGTCTGGTGGACATTCTCGATCGTGTGCTCGACAAGGGCCTCGTGGTCGTGGGTGACATCAAGATCAATCTCGCCAACGTCGAGCTCCTCACGATTCAGGTACGCCTTCTCATCTGCTCGATCGACAAGGCCGAGCAGATCGGAATGAACTGGTGGCGCACGGACCCACGCTTGAGCACCCACGCGCCGCCGGCATCGCTGCAACCCCCGCCAACACACGCCGCCCCGGCAGCAAGACAACAGGAGTCACGACATGGCAGTTGAACGTTCCCCGAGCGGTAGCTCGCTTATCGATGTTCTGGATCGTGTTCTCGACAAGGGTATCGTCATCGATGCGTGGGTTCGGGTCTCCCTCGTCGGTATCGACCTCGTGACGGTCGAGGCGCGCATCGTCGTCGCATCCATCGACACCTATCTGAAATATTCGGAGGCCGTCGGTCTCACAGCACCGGGATCCCGTCCGCGTGAGCTGGCCGCGGGCGGAGCAGACGAGCTCGACCGGATGCGGACGGAAAATGCAGATCTGAAGCGGCGACTTGAGCGACTCGAAGCGTGAGAGTTCAGCGGTAGCCAATCGGCCGCAGCTCAGCGGAGAGCGCTTGGCCGAGCTGCTTTCCGCTATCTCCGAAGCACCGGATTTTGTAACTGCAGCGACGTTTCTGCTCGCGCAGTTCGCCGACATCGTCGGTGCCCGTCGCGCGTTGGCGATAACCCTCGACACGCCACCCAACCGCTTCGTCAGCACCGCAACAGTCGGGTTCGAGGATGAGGATCCTCCCGCGATCTCGATCCGCAGCGACGATCTGTCCAACCCCCTGGCTGTAGCGGCCCTCTCCCTCCATCCCGTCAGCTGCGAGCAGGCATCGCCTTCGCCGGGGCTTCCGTTCAGCGAGTGGAGCGCCATTCCATTCCCGCAACCCCTGTTCAGGGGCGCGCCGTCGCTGCTCAACGAACACGAGCTCGACCTCGTGCAGCTGGATGGCTGCGAGGTGAGACGCCGCGCGGTGCTCGACCGGCGCGCACACATCGGCCACTCTCCGGGCGGAGTCACGCTGCTGGAAGCGTCCGTCGACGACGCCATGCTCGCCGCGCTGATGCACGCCGCCTCCCTCGCTGGACCGGTGTTGTCGCGACTGGCGGCCATCGAGGAGTTCCGGCTTTCGTCCGGGCGGCTGAATCAGCAGCGCGAGATGCTGACCACGATCATGAACTCGTTGCCGGACCCGATCGTGATCATCAATGCCCAACGCGACATCGTCGCCCAGAACAAGCGCGCCGAGCATCTGTTGCTGACAAGCGACAAGGATTCGGAAGGACGTCGGCGCGCCGTAGAGATCAACAATCTGCTCTTCACATCGCACCTGTCGAAGGCTGCAATGGGAGCAAAGGAGACGGCGGGATCGCGCGAGCTGAACCTCGTCGATCCCGACGAGGGAACCGATCTGCTGTTCGAGGTGCTCACCCACCAGCTCGGCGGCGGAGACGGCGACCCCACGGGCTCGTCAACGATCTCGGTGCTGCGCGACGTGACGGATCTCCGTCGAGCCGCCAACGAGCTGGAGCGGCAAGTCCAGCGGGTGCGACTGGCAGAGATCGACGCCAAGCGCGAGCGGGATCGACTCAATCTCATTCTCGAAAATGTCGCCGACCCGATTCTCGTCACGGATGATCGCTCGAACATCATCCTGATGAACAAGGAAGCGGAGCAGCTGTTCGAGACGGACGATACCCAGGGTTGGGAGCGGGGCGCGACCGTGCAGGCGAACGACACCAAGTTCACTACGTTCATCTCGGACTTCACCATCAGCCCGTCGCTGGCGCGGCGCGAGCAGATGAAGCTCCACGTGCCGGACAGCGGGGTCGAGCTGCCGGTGGAAGTCGTTTCGGGCAAGATCCTCAACCGCCGGGGCGAGCCGCTCGCGATCGTCTCGGTGCTGCATGACCTCACCGAGCAGGCCGAAAACGAAAGGCTTTACGAGGAGCTGAAGACTTTCTCGAGTCAGCTCGAGGAGCGCATTCAGGCCGCCACCGCCGATCTCGCCGAGCAGAACACCCGCCTGCAATGGCAGTCCCGCGAGCTGGAAAAGGCGAACCGGCTGAAATCCGAGTTCCTGGCGAGCATGTCACACGAGCTGCGCACCCCGATCAACGCTCTGATCGGCTATGCGTCGCTGATGCTGGACCGGATCTACGGCGATCTGACACCGCGTCAGGAGGAAGGCCTGACGCGCATTCAGGGCGCGGCCCAGCACCTGCTCGCGCTGATCAACGACATTCTCGACCTGGCGAAGATCGAGGCCGGCCGGATGCCGCTGCACCTCGACGACGTCAAGCTCGGCGACATCATCACCGAGATCTCCCAGCAGATCGAGCCGCTCGTCAAGAAGAAGAAGCTCACCTATCAGGTCGAGCTGCCGTCGTCCGATCTCCTGCTGCACACCGATCGCACGAAAGTGAAACAGATCCTGCTCAACCTGCTGTCCAACGCGGTGAAATTCACGCATCAGGGCGGGGTCTGGCTCAACGTATCGAAGGATGAAGAAGATCTCCGCTTCGACGTCCGCGATACCGGCATCGGCATCCGCGAGACCGATCTCGAGTCGATCTGGGAGGATTTCCGGCAGGTCGATCAGTCGCGGACGCGCGAGTTCGGCGGGACGGGACTGGGCCTCAGCATCACCCGCAAGCTTGTAGACGCTCTCGGTGGGCACGTCTTCGCACAAAGCACTTTTGGAAAGGGCTCGACCTTTACGGTGATTCTACCGATTCGTAGCGTCGTCCGCCCCGACGATCCACCACGGGTGATAGATGTCGTACCCCCGCCGCCGCCCGTCCAGCGTTGACACTGACTCTGCTGGAAGTAGATTGAACCAACGCCCCGAAGCTCTCGGGGCGTTTGCTTTTTCCGTCCGCCACCCGCCGCTGCGATTCAATGTTCGATTCCCAAACACGCACCATCGTCGTCGTCGGCGCCCAGTGGGGAGATGAAGGGAAGGGCAAGCTCGTCGACGTACTGTCCGAGCGTGCCGACTGGGTAGTCCGGTACCAGGGCGGCGCCAATGCGGGCCACACCGTGCACATCGCCGACAAGTCTTTCGTGCTGCACCAGATCCCGAGCGGAATTCTGCATCCGGGAGTGCGCTGCGCGATCGGCAACGGCGTCGTTCTCGACGTCGAGACGCTGTTCGCCGAGATCGACGAGCTGGTCTCCGACGGAATCGATGTGGAGGGCAGGCTGTACGTGAGCGACCGCGCTCACCTGGTGCTCCCGTATCACAAGCTGGTAGACAAGCAGAGCTCGGCCAGCAAGGAAATCGGGACGACCGGTCGCGGGATCGGGCCCGCCTACGAAGACAAGTACGGCCGCCGCGGTATTCGGGTCCTCGACCTGCGGAATCCGGAGCGCCTCCGGAAGCTGGTCGAGCGCGGCGTCGCGCACGCCAACATTCAGCTCGCCATCTCGGGCGACAAGCGCGCCGACGTCGATTATACCCTCGGCGTGCTCGAGCAGTTCAGGAACAGGCTGCTGCCGCTGGCCGAGGATGTAGGACTCAAGATCCATCGCGCAATCGTAAATGGCGCGGCCGTCCTGCTCGAAGGGGCGCAGGGCTCGCTGCTCGACATCGACCACGGCACTTATCCGTACGTCACCTCGAGCAGCACCACTTCGGGCGGAGCCGCGACGGGCGTCGGCATCGCGCCCGGCGAGCTGGACTCGGTGATCGGTGTCGTGAAGGCGTACACCACCCGCGTCGGCAACGGGCCGCTGCCGACCGAGTTCGATGAGCCGCTCGGCTCCGAGGTTCGCCGGCTCGGCAACGAGTTCGGGGCGACGACGGGCCGACCGCGGCGTTGCGGATGGTTCGACGGAGTTGTGGTTCGCTACGCGGCACGGGTGAACGGGCTCACCGACCTTGCCGTGACCAAGCTCGATGTCCTCGATACTCTCGAGCGCATTGGATTGTGCACGGGATACGAGGCAGACGGCGAGCTCTACGAAGAATTTCCGGGTGATCTCGACTTGCTCGAGCGCGCTGTGCCGCGCTACGAGTGGTTCGAGGGCTGGAGAATGTCGACCGCCGGCGCGCGCAGTCTTACCGATCTTCCGGTCGAAGCCAGGCGCTATCTCGATCGAATCCAGTCGCTGGTCGAGACGCAGATTACCTACGTGAGCGTCGGCACCCGGCGCGATCAGATCATCGGTGTAGAGGGCGCGCTGCCGGCCGGTCCGGTCGGCGTCGCCTGAGCAACCTCGCGAGCCGCGATGGCGAACGACGCTGACCTCGTGATCATCGGCGCGGGGCCGTGCGGCCTCGCTGCCGCCGTCTCGGCGATGCGCGCCGGGCTGCGCACGCTGGTGATCGAGGGCGGCGTCGTGGTGAGCGCCATCGCCGAGTACCCGACTTACGTGAGATTCTTTTCTACGGCGGAGAAGTTGAGCATCGGCGGACTTCCGTTCGTGATCGCGACCGAGAAGCCGACCCGGCGCGACGCGCTTGCGTACTACAGAACGGTGGTCACGTATTTCGGGATTCCGGTGCGCCAGCGCGAGCGGGTGACGGCAATCAACGGCAGTCAGGGCAACTTCACCGTCGTCTCGCGTACCGAAGGTGGCGACGAGAAGACGACCACTGCGGGCGCGGTGGTCGTTGCCACCGGTTACTTCGGCTCGCCGAACAAGCTCGGAGTGCCCGGCGAAAACCTGCCCCACGTGAGCCACGTATTCCGCGAGGGCCACGAAGCATTCCTGCAGGATGTCGTGGTTGTGGGCGGTGGCAACTCGGCCGCCGAGGCCGCGCTCGACCTCTGGCGTTCGAGCGCGCGTGTGACTCTCGTGCACTTCGGTCCGACCTTCGACAAGAAGATCAAGCCGTGGGTGCTCCCCGATTTCACCAACCGGGTGAAGGAAGGCGCGATCTCAGCCCGCTGGAATTCTCGCGTGAAGTCGATCGAGCCGCACCAGGTTGTCCTGAGCACGGACGCTGGCGAGGAGTCAGTGCGCGCCGATCGGGTCTACGTCATGACGGGGTTCGCGCCGAGCCTGGGACTGTTGCGAGCGACGGGAGTGCCAATCGATTCGCAGACGGGGATTCCGCAGCACGATCCCGAGACTTTGGAGACGCCGGTTCCAGGCCTGTTCATCGCGGGGGTCGTCGTCGCCGGCTACGATGCGAACAAGGTGTTCATCGAGAACGGCCGCTATCACGGTGACCGGATCGTTGCGCGGCTTCTCGGTCAGCGCGCGCCGGCGGAGCCGAAACTGAGCGCCGAACTGGATACGTAGCGCTCGGCGCGACTAGCTTTCCCCGATGCCCAATTACCCGGATGTAATGGAGAAGCTGGTGTCGCTCGCAAAGCGCCGTGGCTTCATCTTCCAGTCCTCGGAGATCTACGGCGGTACCGGATCCGTCTGGGACTACGGTCCGCTCGGTGTCGAGCTGAAAAAGAACCTGAAGGATCGCTGGTGGCACGCGATGGTGCGCGCCAGGGACGACATCGAGGGGCTCGACGCCGCGATCCTCATGAATCCGCGCGTCTGGGAAGCGAGTGGTCACGTCGCCGGCTTCGTCGATCCGCTCGTCGACTGCCGCAACTGCAAGAAGCGCTTTCGCGCCGACGATCCGCGCATCAAGGGCACTCCCGGCGCTCCCGACGCGCAGTGTCCATCGTGCGGCATGAAGGGAACTCTGAGCGCGCCGCGGCAGTTCAATCTGATGTTCAAGACCTTCATGGGACCGGTCGAAGATTCGGCGGCGGTGGTGTATCTGCGACCGGAGACGGCGCAGGGCATCTACGTGAACTTTCTCAATGTCCAGCAATCGACCAGGCAGAAAGTTCCGTTCGGTATCGCGCAGATCGGCAAGGCGTTCCGCAACGAGATCACGCCGGGAAACTTCATCTTCCGCACCCGCGAGTTCGAGCAGATGGAGATGCAGTTCTTCGTCGAGCCCGGCACCGACATGAAGTGGTTCGAGTACTGGAAGGAGCAGCGGATGCAGTGGCACCGCGGCCTCGGACTGGCGGAAGACCGGCTGCAATTCCATCAGCACACCAAGGAGGAGCTGGCGCACTACGCCCGCGCCGCCTTCGACGTGCAATTCGACTTCGGCGGCAGCCTCGGCTTCCAGGAAATCGAAGGGGTGCACAATCGCGGCGATTTCGATTTGACCCAGCACCAGCAATTTTCGGGGAAGAAGCTGGAGTACTTCGATCAGCCCAACAACCGGCGTTATGTGCCTTACGTGGTCGAGACATCGGTGGGGGCCGACCGCACTACTCTCGCGGTGCTTGTAAACGGCTACCGCGAAGAGGCGGTTGAAGGAGAAACCGAAGGCCGAACGGTCCTCGCTCTCGATCCATCGATCGCGCCCATCAAGGCCGGCGTCTTTCCGCTCGTGAAAAAGGATGGAATGCCGGAGATGGCGCACCGCATTGCCGATGAGCTGCGGCAGGATTTTCCGGTGTTCTACGACGACAGCGGCGCGATTGGGCGGCGGTATCGGCGGCAGGACGAAGTGGGCACGCCGTTCGGAATCACTGTCGATGGCGAATCGCTCACCAACGCCAGCGTGACGGTGCGTGACCGTGACACGCTCAAGCAGGATCGCATCGATGCCGGACAGCTCAAGGAATACCTCGCGCGCAAGCTGACGACGTGAGCGACCTCGACCTTCAGCGCCTGCGAGCTGAAGGCCAGGCGTTCATGGAAGCAATATCGCGAGAGAGCTACCTCGCCTACGCGGGATTGAAGCAGACCGCGGAGCTGCAGCCGATCTACAAGCGGTACGACAGCGTCCTCGGCGCCGAGGCGTTGCAGCTGACGCTCGATGCATTCCGGTCGGCGCGGGACAAGACCGACGACAAACGATCTGCGCGATACCTGCTGGAGTGGGAGATCGAGTCTCAGGCAGCGAAACCGCTGGCGGCGCTCGACGAGCGCGAGATCGAGTGGGAGAACACGGCGGTGGTGCGCTCGCCGGATGGCCGGGAGATTCAGTACCAGGCCGCGCCGATCGAGATCGCAAATACCAGAGACCGCGCGCTTCGACTTGCGATCGATGAGGCGAGGGCGAAGCTCGTGAAAGCCGAGCACGCGCCGCTGCGGCTCGAGCGGCTGCAGCGGGAGAAGGAATACATCGAGTCGCTTGGAGTGGCGCGGGACTACAACTCGTCATTCGAGGCCGTAACGGGGATTTCCCTCGCCGAGCTCGGTGCGGCGTGCGAGCAGTTCCTGCGCGATACCGAGGGGATGTGGGACGACACGATCGGCACTGTGCTGCGCAAGTCGCTTGGCATCAAGCCATCGGAAGCGAAGCGCTCGGACGCGCTCGCGCTGTTCCGCGCTTCCGAATATGACGACGCGTTCCCCGGCAATCACATGGAAGCCGTGGTGCGGCGTCAGGTCGCGGAGATGGGGATCGACGCCAACGCCAATGGTCGCATCGTCTTCGACGTTGGCGAGCGCGCCGGGAAGCGCTCGCGGGCGTTCTGCTCCCCGGTGCGAGTCCCCGAGGAGGTGTACCTCGTGCTGCGTCCCCACGGCGGACAGAGCGACTACAACACTTTTCTTCACGAGCTGGGTCACGCGCTGCACTTCGGGTACGCGAGTCCCGACCTCACCTTCGAGTTCAAGTGGCTGGGCGACAATTCGGTGACCGAGGCCTACGCGATGCTCTTCGATCATCGGATGCAGGATCGCGGCTGGCTGCTGCGCTACACCCGGCTCGGAGAAAATCGGGTCGCGAAATTCCTGCGCACCGCGGGGATCGAAGAGCTCCACTTCCTGCGGCGCTACTGCGCGAAGTTTCTGTACGAGCGCGCGCTATACGGCGGTGAAGTACCGTGGAGCGAGCTGCCCGACTTGTATGTATCGCTGTTGAGCAACGCCACCGGTTTCGAGTACAATCCCGCCGACGCCTTCGTCGACGTCGATCCGCGGTATTACTCGGCGCGATATCTTCGCGCGTGGCAGCTGCAGTCGGTGCTCAATGAGGAGCTGACATCCCGATTCGATGTCGACTGGTACAGGAATCCCGGGGCCGGTCCCTGGATCGCGCGCGAGCTGTTCGCGCAGGGCCAGCACGAGAATGCCGACGAGATCGCGGCGCGAGCGGGAGCGCGCGGGCTGTCCTTCCTGCCGCTGATAAAGAAGATCGAGGCGCTCCTTGAAGCCTGACTGGGAGGCGGTGCGATCCGAGACGCTCTCGACGCTCCAGACGATCCTCAGATTCGATACCACCAATCCACCGGGGAACGAGCTCCCGCTGGCCATCTATATCGAGCGACTGCTGCGCGAGGAGGGAATCGAAACCTCGTTGCTCAATACCGGAAAAGAGCGCGCACAGGTAATCGGTCGCATTAGAGGTTCGGGCGCGCGCCGCCCCGTGATTCTGCTCGCCCACATGGATGTCGTCGGTGTAGAGCGCGCCGGCTGGACCCACGACCCGTTCGGTGGGGAGATCGCGGGCGACTATCTGTACGGTCGCGGTGCGATCGATGACAAAGGGATGCTGGCGGTCAATCTCGTCACGATGCTGCAGCTCCAGCGGTCCTTGCGCGGAACGGGCGGCAAGCTATCCCGCGATGTGGTGTTCGTTGCGACCTCTGACGAGGAGGCCGGTGGCGAGTGGGGGATGGGCTGGCTCGTCAAACACCATCCTGAAGTTCTCGATGCGGAGTTTGCCATCAACGAAGGTGGGCGGACGCGAATCATCGAGGGCGGCCGCAACTACCTGGCGGTCCAGGCTGCGGAGAAGATCTCGCACGTCGTCACGGTCACCGCGCGCGGCAGCGCTGGTCACGCCGCGATCCCACTTCCCGACAACGCGATCTTCCGGCTCGGTATCGCGCTCGAGCAGCTATCGCGGCACGTCGAGCCGGTGCTGCTCACGGAGATCACGCGCCAGTTCTTTTCGCGTCTGGCGGAGATCTGGCCCGATCGGGAAGAGAAAAACGCGATGCTCGACCTGGTGGCGGGTGACGAAGGTCAGTCGCAGGCGGGTGCAAGAATTCTTTCGCGGCGGGCGGTGTTCAACGCGGTTCTCCGGAATGGAATTTCGCCAAGCGTGATTCAGGGTGGAAAACAGTTCAACGTGATTCCCGATTCGGCGAGTGCGGTGCTTAACGTGCGCACGCTGCCTGGCGAATCGATCGACAAGGTGGTCGCGCGGATGCGGTCGGCGGTGACGCAGCCGGGGATAGCGATTGAGATCGCCGAGCGCGGGCAGGAGTCGCCCTGGTCTGATCCCGGCTCGGAGATGTTTGCCGCGATCTCCGCTGCCGCGCACGAGCTGGATCCCAAGATGCCAGTGGTCCCATACCTGAGCACCGGCGTGACTGACAGCGCGCGTCTCCGGCGCCTGGGCGTTCAGGCCTACGGGCTGCTGCCGTTTCCCATGCTCCCGGCCGACGAGGAGCGCATGCACGGGGCCGACGAGCGCATCCCTCTCGATGCTCTGCACTTCGGCAGCCGTCTGGTCTTTGGCGCAATCTCGCGCATCGCACGTTAGGCGTGCAGCTGCGAGTTGCGAGTTGCCAGTTTGCATCTCGGCTCGGGTCGAGGCGAGGTGTCCTCACGGCGACGACGTCGCTCCTTGGCGGAGCCGCTAACTACGCTCGTTCGCTCCGCTCACTCGCGCGTCTCCTTGGTCGCTCCTGAACGTCGCCTTAGAGGACACCTCGCCTCTCCCTCACAGATCTGCAACTGCAACTGCAGCGCGCTACGCGCGCGTCGCGCGTCGCGCGGAGCGCGACACTGTCCGTAAGCGAGCCGCAGCGCGACGAGCGGGATGACTCCCCGTCCGTGGACAGATGCGGGCTGGGAAGGAGGGCGGGTGTCCTCGCAGGCGGCGTCCGCAGCACAGGCGCCGGGCTTGCCCCGGCTGCCGTACGCGGCGAAGCCGCGAGTGCGAGGATTAGCCGCCGAAGAGGATACCCGCCCTCCTTTCCGCGCAGCGATGTCTACGACTGAGAGCTGACTACTGTCGTCCCGTCAGCTCGTCGGCGATGCGCGAGCCGTCGTACATCTTTCGCAGCGCCTCTACGATCCCCGCCGAATGAACGCTCACGGTGCGGCCGACCGCCGATGAAAAGATGAAGCGGTTCGAGATGCCCTCGATGTTCGAGTCGAACACCAGACCGACCACTTCCGCGTTCTTGTTGATCACCGGACTCCCCGAGTTGCCGCCGATGATGTCGTTGGTCGAGACGAAGTTGAATGGCGTGCTCAGGTCGAGATTGTTTTTCCTGTCAACCCACCGCTGCGGGAGCTTGAACGGGTCCTTGTCGTCGAACGCCGCCGAGCGGCCGTAGAGACCGTAGAAGGTCGTCTTGTATGGTGCGATCGTCCCGTTGCTCGGGAACGACTTCACCACTCCGTCACTGATCCGAAGCGTGAACGTCGCATCGGGTGGCAGCGCCGTTCCGTAGGCGGCGAATAGTGCCTGACCGATCTTCTCGCTGTTGGCGGTGATGATCGCGTTGAGCGCCGTCGCGCGCGCAGTGACTGCGCGGTTGAGCGGATCGACGCCGCGCGCCCACACGATCAGCGGATCCGTCGACGCGTTGATTGCGGCCGTTCCCCCCTGCATCAACGACTGGCGGAACGCCGGATCTCCGACCCTGGTGTTGCGCACCAGGTTTGCGGCGACGGCTTCGGGCGTGCGTCCGCCCAATGCAACGCGGAGGAATGGGTCGTTTGCGGGCAGCTCGGCCTGCGCGGCGCGCAGCTGTGCTGCGATTGCCATTCTCTCGAATGCCGTGTCGATCGGGATCGGTTGGGTCAGCTGGTTTCGGATGTTGGTCAGGCCCGCACCGCGGTACTGCGGGAGCCGCTCCGCATCCGGTTTGCCGCTTTCCGAGGCCACACGGATCAGCCCGGCGCTTAATTGCAGCAGCGTTGAGCCACCGCCGAACCCATGATACCGAAGCTGCGGCGTGAAGCTGGCGATCTCGCGCTGCGCGCGCGCGATCGCGTCCCAGGTCGAGCCGTACTGCGCCTGCAGCTTCGGGTCGGCCGCAATGCGCGCTCTGAACTCCTGCTCGAATGCGCGCTTCTTCGCCATGCTCAGTGTATCGAGCAGTCCGGCGCGATAGCCCGTGACGGCCTTCTGCGAGTTGGCGATGCCGAAGATGTCATTCTGATACCGACGCGCCGCCGCCGTGTCGGTGCGAGTCAGAGTGTCGTAGATCGCCAGCGCGCGCTTGTAGGATGCGAGCGACGCCGGATACCCTACATCTCTCAGGTACTCCATCTGCGCGATGGTATTGAGCCGTCCCGTCGAACCGGGATTGCCCACCACGAACACCAGCTCATCCTCGACGGCGCCGGCTGGACTCCACCGCAAATAATCGGTTGGAGTGTACGGCTGACCGTTCTCATAGACGCGCAACAGGGTCAGGTCGAGATCGTAGCGCGGGTACGTAAAGTTGTCCGGATCGCCGCCGAAGAACGCGATGTCAGCCTCGGGCGCCATCACCAGCCGGATGTCGTTGAACCGGCGATATCGATACAAAGAGTAGATGCCGCCGTTGTAGAGACTCACCACCTGACAGTTCAGATGCGTCTGTTGATTGCACTCTGTCTGGATCTGTCCGATGATCGTGCTCCGCTGCGAAGCCTGCTCGGCCGGAGTGGTGGCGGTGACCGCGCCATGCACGCGGTCGGTGACGTTCTGAATCGACTGCAGCTGATCGACGTAGAGGCCGGTGCACTTTTTTTCATCGGCGATGGTCCGCGCCGCAAATCCGGTCTGGATGTAATTGGAATCCGGCGGAGACGCCGCCGCTGTGCACTCGCGGCCACAGTGATGATTGGTCATCACCAGCCCGCGCGACGAGACGAAGGACGCCGAGCAGTTGGGAAGGCGAACCGCGGAAAGTCGAACGTGATCGAGCCATTTCTGGTCTGGTGCCCACCCGTAGGTGCGTTTCCAGTAATCGATTGGTGGCGCGTCGAATGTCCACATCGTGCCGAACTCGGGGCGATAGGTCGCCGGCGGCAGCTGCTGGCGTGACGCCGCTGCGCGAGCGGCTCCGCTCTGAGCGCCCGCTTCACCTGAAACAACGAGCGCGGCCGCGAGAGCCAGCGCGCCCAGCACGGATCTGGTCGTCAACATTTCCTCTGTCCTGTTCGTGTAGGTTTCGCGGAGACCGAGTTGCAAGATGCCGACCGCAGCCTCCACCGTCGGCTTGTCGCTGTTCATGGCCCGGTCTAGATTGCACGACGGTCGATCAACTCCCACCGGCGAGCGATGTCACAGCGTAATCGAACCCTCCAGGAAACCACTACCGCGATGAGCCCGGCCGAGGTTCTTGCGGCCGCCAAGGATTTTTTCGCGCGGCAGACGGGGATCTATGCCGCGTTCCCCGAGCAGCAGTCGACGAATCACATCACGATGCGCGGCCAGGGTGGCGAGGAAATCGTCATCGCCGCCGTTCCTGGTCCGGACGGCACCAAAGTGACGGGATCGACGTACTTGTTCGACCAGCAGATCGCGCGTTTGTTCGCGACGCTCTCGCCAGTGCCGCTCGCGGTATCGACCGAGGGTGGCGAATGACCGCGCCACTTCCGTTCGTCAGCGAGATTCGCACCTACGGTGCACCCTTCACCCTCGGCTCGACATCGGACCGGGTCCTTCACTTGCGCGCGCAGGTCCTGGAGGCGTGGGATGCGGTCAGGATTGACGCGAACCCCGAGGCCTCGGTGAGAAGTCTCAAGGAGCTGGCGATGCGCGAGCTCGCGCCAGAGGCCCTCGTTGACGACTACGTCGTCAAGCTGAACGGGTTCGAGGTGCTCGACGAA
>Ga0070684_100000673_pt1 | contig 23615 bp, 24 predicted proteins | sample KBSC723LmetaG_FD_65653 | JGI IMG/M metagenome (GOLD analysis project Ga0070684, IMG submission 65653) | Corn rhizosphere microbial communities from Kellogg Biological Station, Michigan, USA - KBS C7.2-3L metaG | ecosystem: Host-associated > Plants > Roots > Rhizosphere ...
AGCAGGCGCGCGGTCTTGGTGGCGACGTTCCCGGCCTCGTCGGTGGCCCTGATCCGCAGCCAGTGGATGCCCTGGGCGAGCGGCCGCGAGGGCTTGGTGCCCAGGATGAAGGGGCGGTTGTCGAGGGTTGCGGCCGTCTCCACCGGCGACGAGTCGGTGACCGTGCCGCGGACGGTCGGCAGCGCCCGCTTGAGCACGCCCCTGGTGACCAGCGAGATCGTCGGCGCCGTGGCGTCGACCCGCAGCCGGCCCGACGTGCTGCGACTGTTGCCGGCCGGATCGCGGGCGGTCAGCTCCAGCGGGTAGGTGCCGTCCGGCATGTCCATCTCGACGGTGAACAGCCCGTCGTCACGCGCCGTCGCCGTGGCCTTCACTCCGCCGGCGGTCGCGTTCACGACCGCACCCGGCTCGGTCTTGCCCTGGAGCGTGACCGCGTTCCAGCGGATATAGCCGTCGATCGGCGTCTGCAGGGTCAGGCGCGGTACCTTCGTGTCGACGGAGAACGACCAGCTGCGGTGCATCTCGCCGCCGAACAGGCCGTTCGCCTTGGCTCGCACCCTCACCCGGTGCTTGCCGTCGGCCAGCGGTACGCCCTCGACGACGATCCGGTTGCCCTCGAGGGTTGCGTTGTCATTGACAGCAACACCGTCGATCCAAACCCGGTAGCTGCCGATGGCGCCGCCGTTGCCGACATCGATGGCGAGCGTGGGGGAGCGGTCGCGGGTCCAGCCGCCGGCGCCCGGCGTGGCGTCTCCCAGCTTCGGACTGCCGGCGTAGGACACGCCCACCCAGACCGCGCCGCCGGCAAGCATCGCCGTGAGGACGAGCGCGGCTGCGATCATCGCTTTGGTATGGCGCGAACGTGCTCTGTCCATTGCCACCGTTAGGGTACCAGCGAGGCCCGCCGATCCCGGGCCGCCGGCTCGTCCAGCCGGCCGCGGAGCGAGCGCAGCCGCAGCCACGGCACCTTCCACACGGCCTCGAACACGATGTGGCGGCTCATCTTCGACTCACCGTCCGTGCGGTCGGAAAAGGTGATCGGCACCTCGGCGACCCGCCCGCCCATGCGGATCGTCCGGTACGTGAGCTCGATCTGGAACGCGTAGCCGTTGGCGTGGACGCGCTCGAGGTCGAGTCGTTCCAGCACCCAGCGGCGGAAGCACTTGTAGCCGCCGGTCAGGTCGCGGACGCCGACGCCGAGGATGGCCTGGGCGTACAGGCACCCGCCGCGCGAGACCACCCGCCTCGACAGCGGCCAGCCTGCCACACCTCCTCCGGCGACGTACCGCGAGCCCAGCACCAGATCGACGTCGCGGCTGGCGGCCAGCAGGCTGGGCAGCGCACCGGGCGGGTGCGAGAGGTCGGAGTCCATCTCCAGCACGTGCGTGTAGTCGCGCTCCAGCGCCCACTGAAAGCCGGCGACGTACGCGCGCCCCAGCCCGTCCTTCTGCCGGCGGTGCAGCACGTGCAGCCACGACCGTTCGGCGGCCAGTGCGTCGGCGATCTCACCGGTGCCGTCGGGTGAGCCGTCGTCGACCACCAGCACGTCGCCCGGGAAGGGCAGTGTGGGCATCAGCTCCTCGATCGCCGCCACCATCCGGGGGAGGTTGTCGCGCTCGTCGTAGGTGGGGAGCACGATCAGGAAGCGGTCCTCGGCCACGGCCCGAGCGTATCATTGAGCCCCTGTGTCAACTCCCCCCCTGAGCAACGCCGAGATTGCAGAGCGGTTCGAGCTGCTCGCCGACCTGCTGGAGCTGGACGGCGCCGAGATCTACCGCACGCTGGCCTACCGCCGGGCTGCCAAGACGTTGCGCGAGACCCCGGAGTCGGTGGTTCGGATGTCGGAGCAGGGCAGGCTGACCGACCTGCCGAACGTCGGCCGCACGATCGCCGACAAGGTGGCCGAGCTGCGCGAGACGGGCACGCTGCAGGCCCTGGAGAAGCTCAAGGCGCGGACTCCACCGGGCGTGGTGCCGCTGATGCGGATCCCCGGCATCGGCCCCAAGACCGCCCGCAAGATCTTCGCCGACCTCGAGATCACCACCCTGCAGGAGGCGGTGGTCGCCGCCGAGCAGGGCCGGATCCGGGGCCTCGCCGGCATGGGCGAGAAGACCGAGCAGGCGATTCTGGCCGGCGCCATGGTGGCTGAGGGCGAGAAGCGGCCGCGGGTGTCGTCGGCCAAGCTGCGGCCCTTCGCCGAGCGCGTGGTCGGGATGCTGCGCCGGGTCGACGGCGTCGAGCGCTGCGAGATCGCAGGCAGTCTCCGCCGCTACACCGACACCGCCAAGGACATCGACCTGGTCGTGTCCGCGACCGACCCCGAGGCCGTCGCCGAGGCCTTCGTCACCGGCGACTGGGTGGCGGCCGTCGAGTCGAAGGGCACCACCAAGTCCGCAGCCGTCGCCTACGACGGCACCCGGGTCGAGCTGCGGATCGTCGCGCCGGGGGTGTTCGGAAACCTGCTCCAGCATCTGTCCGGCTCGAAGGATCACAACGTCGCGATCCGGGAGCAGGCCGTGCGGGCCGGCCTCAAGGTCAGCGAGTACGGCATCGAGGTGGTCGAGACCGGCGAGCTGTTCGAGACCGACGACGAGGTCGAGGTGTACCGGCGGCTGGGCATGGAGTGGGTGCCGCCCGAGCTGCGCGAGAACCGGGGCGAGATCGAGGCGGCCAGGAACGGCGACCTGCCAGACCTGATCGAGCCGTCGCAGATCCGCGGTGACCTGCACTCGCACACCGACTGGAGCGACGGCAAGACAACGCTGGAGGCGATGGTCGCCGCCGCCCGGGACCGGGGCTACGGGTACCTCAACATCACCGACCACTCGCCGGCGGTCGGTTTCGGGATGGGCCTGGACGCCGGCCGCCTGCGCCGCCAGATCGACCGGGTGCGGGAGCTGGCCGGCACCTGCGCGCCGGGCTTCGTGTTGCTGGCCGGCTGCGAGGTCGACATCCTGCGCGACGGCTCGCTCGACTACTCCGACGAGCTGCTGGCCGAGCTGGACGTGGTGGTGGCCAGCGTGCATGCCTCGCACCGGTTGAGCGAGCCCGACCAGACCAAGCGTATCTGCGCCGCCCTCGAGAACCCGCACGTCGACATCCTCGGCCACCCCACCGGCCGGCTGATCAGCCGTCGTGAGGGATACGCCGTCGACATGGAGGCGGTGATCGACAAGGCCGTGGAGACCGGTACGGTGCTCGAGGTGAGCGCCCAGCCCGACCGTCTCGACCTGCGGGACACGCACGTTCGGCTGGCCGTCAAGGCGGGTGCCCGGCTGGCGATCGACACCGACGCCCACAGCGTGGCCGCCCTGGACTACAGCCGCTTCGGCGTGATGAACGCCCGCCGCGGCTGGGCGACGCCGGCCGATGTGGTCAACACGCGCGAGTGGCCGCAGGTGAGGGAGCTGCTCAAGGACGGCCGCGCCGGCGTGGCCGGCCGCCGCTCCTAGCTCTGCCGGCGAAGCTCAGGTGCCAGCCGGTCGCGCTGGGCGACCAGGGCCTCGGCGATCGGCGTCGCGTCGGCCACCCGGTGCTCGACCTCCTCAAGCTCCTCGACGTCGTACTGATCGCTCCAGACGAAGGCCAGGGCGCCCTGCTCGTACTGGAAGGTGGCGAGCGGGAAGCGGCCCTCGACCAGCCGCACGATCAGCGCCGGCTCGAACAGGCGGCGGACGGCGATCTCGTCCGCGTCGTCGGCCACGAACAGGCAGAACCGGTCGTTGAACTCAGAGCTCTCCAGCTGCACACCCCGATCGCCGGTGAACATGCCGCGCAGCTTCTCGGCGAACCCGCCGCCGAAGCCCTGGGGGCTGAGCGCGACCCGTTTCAGCCCCAGGTCGCCGAGGCCCATCCGCAGCACGGTGTGGCGATGCTTGACCTCTTCGCGGTACGTCTCGACCTGGCCATTGGCACCGGTGCGGGTACGGGTCTCGTAGGTGGAGTAGGTGAAGTTGAAGATCTCCGACGCGAGCCCGGCCATCGGCCCGCTGAATCCGTGCTCCGCCACCGGCTTGTCGCGGTTGCGGCAGAAGGCGACGTCGGCGGGGATCGGCGGCTCCTCCTCGTACGACCAGCGCCGTTCCGCGGCCCAGGCGTTCATGACCTCGCGCCGGGCCTGGTCGGATGCCTGCCGCATCAGCCACCACCGGTAGACCGGGGGGCCGGCGGCGCCCGCAAGGACGGCGACGACCAGGCCGGCCACCGATCGGGTGATTCCCGTGACCAGCAGTCCCAGGGCCACACCGGGGATCACCGCCAGGGCGAGGTTCCGGCGATACATGGTGCGGCCTTTGATGATCTCGAACCGCCGGCCGCGCTCCTTGCGATACCGGTCTCGCGACGACTCGCTCATACAGCCGACCCTACCGCGCGCAGCTCGCTGAACAGCCGGTCGTGCATCTCGGCCCGGTAGGTGAAGAGATCGCCGCCCTCGCTCCGCAGCACGTCGGCGACCGTTCCCAGCAGCTCGTCGATCGCCATCCACCGGCAGCCGGCGATCTCCTCGCTGTCCTCGGGTGCCAGCGCCCGCCCGTCCGCCCGCGCGGTGACGACGTGGCTCGTCCACGGCAGCCGCTGGCCGCGATATGTGAACACCGACCGGCAGACCAGCGGATAGCCGGTGATCTCGATCCGCAGCCCTGTCTCCTCGCGGGCCTCCCGCAGCGTGCCCTGCTCGAAGCTCTCGCCGACATGGATGCCGCCGCTCGGCGCACGCCAGGCGCCGGGCGGGAAGAACGGCTTTCGGATCACCACCAGTTCGTCGCCATCGAGAATCGCGAAGGTGACGTCATGGATGCGCTCGCGGGCGTTCGACCGCAGGATCAGCCTGCGGTCACGCTCGGTGATCTCGCGGCTGCCGTCCCACACCGCGGGCTCGCCGAACCGGGCCACGATGGGCGCAAGCAACGCCGCGTCGACGTGGCTCACAGGGCAAGGCTCTCGAGCAGCTCGATCACCTGCCCCGGGCCGTCCACGGTCGCGTCGGCCTCGTCCAGCAGCTCGGGGGGCGCCTCCGCCGACGTGACGGCGATCCGGATCGTCGCCTCGCGGAACGCGTCCAGATCGGTGCGGTCGTCACCCACATAGAGCAAATGGTCGATCCGCCGCCTGCCCTTCAGCCGCTTCAGTGCAGACCCCTTGTCGATCGCGACCGGCGGCCGCACCTCGAGCACCTTGCGGCCGAAGCTCCAGGCAAGGCCTGCCCGATCGAGCTTCGGGGCGATCTGCGTCTCCAGATACCGCTTCGCGTGATCGGGCCGGTGGGAGTTGCGGAAGTGCACCGAGAAGGTGATCCCCTTGTCCTCGACCCGGCAGCCGTACTGGGGGATCAGACCGTCGTTCTCCACCACCACCAGCGCCTGCCGGATGTCCGCCTGATACTTGGCCGCCTGGGCGACCACGCTGACCTCGTCTCCCTGCATCACCTCGAGGCCGTGGTTGCCGGAGATGGCGACGCACTCGGCGGGCACCAGTGCGCGGGCTTGCCGCGCCGGCCTGCCGGTGACGCAGCCGACCAGCGCGTAGCGACCGCACAGCGCCTCGAGCGCCGCCAGGGCACGGGGCGGCACGCGGGCCTCCTCCGGGGTGGGGACGATCGGGGCGAGCGTGCCGTCGATGTCCGAGACGACCGCAGAGCGGCGGGGCTCAGCCAGGAGCGGCGCCAGCAGGGATGCCAACTCGGGCACCGCCGTACACTACCGCTTACGTGGCCACCAGATTTCCCGTCCTGATCGCGATCGGCCTGGTGGCCGGCCTCTTCTCCGGGCTGTTCGGCGTGGGCGGGGGGATCCTGATCGTGCCGCTGCTGGTCGCCTTCGCCGCCTACCCGCCGAAGACCGCCATGGCCACGTCGCTGGCCGCCATCCTGTTCACGGCGACCGCCGCCGCGGCCTCCCACGCGGCGAACGGCAACGTGGCCTGGAAGGAGGCGGCGCTGATCGGGCTGCCGGCGGTGGTCGGCGCCGTCGCCGGTGCCGAGATCCACCAGCGGCTGTCGACCCGGTGGATGGTGCTCGGATTCTCGGTGTTCCTGGCCGTGGTCGCCCTCGACCTGCTGGCCGGATGACCGACCTGCTGGCGGCTCTGCTCGGCCTGCTGGCCGGAATAGCATCGGCCATGTTCGGGGTCGGTGGCGGGCTGATCTTCGTGCCCACGCTGATCCTGCTCGACAAGAGCCCGCACGTCGCCGTCGCCACGTCCCTGGCGGCGATGGTGCCGGTGATCGTCATGGGTTCCTACCGCCAGACCACCTACGGAGCCGTGCGCTGGCGCGACGCCAGCCTGATCGGGATCGCCAGCGTGCCCACCGCGTACCTCGGCGCGCTGCTCGCCGACGCCCTGTCCGAGGACGCCCTGCGCCGTGCGTTCGGCGTGCTGCTGCTGGCCGTCGCCGTGCAGATGGCGGTCAGGGCGCTGCGGGCGGGCGGCGCCGAGGCCAGGGAGGGGCCTCGAACCGAAACACCGCCGGCATAGGTATCTGTTCCCAGAACTCGACGTCGATCTCGTCAGGCCGCAGATGGTGAAGCGCCAGCGCGATCACCGTGCCATGGCTGGCGGCGACCACCGTCTCCCCCGGGTGGCGCCCGCCGATCTCCCGTAGTGCAGCCACGATCCGGGCCTGGGCTCGGCCGTTCGACTCGCCGCCCGGCAGCTGGTAGTCGAAATCAGCCCACGCCCGCTCGACGTGCGCCCGCCAGTCGGGCAGCGGCCCGCCGGACAGCGGCCGTTCCCTGAGGTCGTCGACCGTCTCCACCGCCAGCCCCAGCCGCCGGGCCAGCGGCTCGACGGTCTGCCGGGCTCGGGGATAGGGACTCGAGTAGATGGCCGTGATCGGCTCGCCAGCCAGCTCCCCGGCCAGCCGCTCGGCCTGCAGCCGGCCCTCCGGGCTGAGCCGTCGCCCCTCCTCCGCGTTGCCTGTCGAGTCGGGCATCACCGGCTCGGCGTGGCGGACGAGCAACAGCGGCACTCCGCGGCTCAGCCCCTGCCGGCGGCCAGCACCTCGTCTGCCTTGCGCTTGATCTCCTCGACCACGGCCGGATCGCGCAGTGTCGTCGTATCGCCCAGCTCGTGGCCCTCGGCGATGTCGCGCAGCAGCCGGCGCATGATCTTCCCCGAGCGCGTCTTGGGCAGGTCGGGAACCAGGATCACCGCCTTGGGACGGGCGATCTTGCCGATCTTCTCGCCGATCCACTCACGCAGCTCGGCGGCCAGCTGGTCGCTGGGCTCGTATCCCTCCCGGAGCAGCGCGAAGCAGAGCGGCGTCTGCCCGGTGAGCGCGTCCGGCGCCGCGGTCGCGGCCGCCTCGGCCACCGCCGGGTGCTCGACCAGTGCCGACTCCAGCTCGGTCGTCGAGAGCCGGTGGCCGGAGACGTTCATGACGTCGTCGATCCGGCCCATCAGCCACAGGTAGCCGTCCTCGTCCACCCGAGCGCCGTCGCCGGCGAAGTAGGTCTCCGGCCCGAAGCGGGAGAAGTAGTTTGACACGTAGCGGTCGTCGTCCCCATACAGTGTGCGGAAGATCCCGGGCCAGGGTCGCCTGATCACCAGGTAGCCGCCGCGGCCCTTGGGAACCGGGTCGCCATGCTCGTCGACGACCTCCGGCGTGATGCCCGGGAAGGGCCGTGTCGCCGAGCCCGGCTTGAGCGTGGTCAGCCCCGGTAGCGGGGTGATCAGGATGCCGCCGGTCTCGGTCTGCCACCAGGTGTCGACCACCGGGCAGCGGCCGCCGCCGACGTGCTTCCAGTACCACACCCATGCTTCGGGGTTGATCGGCTCGCCGACCGTCCCCAGCAGGCGCAGCGAGCCCAGGTCGTGCCGGGCCGGCAGCTCGGCCCCAGCTTTCACGAACGCCCGGATCAGGGTCGGCGCCGTGTAGTACTGGGTGACGCCGTAGCGCTCGACGATCTCCCAGTGCCGCTCGGCCGTGGGATACATCGGGTCACCCTCGTAGAGCACGCTGGTGACGCCGTTGTTGAGCGGCCCATAGACGATGTAGCTGTGCCCGGTCACCCAACCGACGTCGGCGGCGCACCAGTAGACGTCAGCCTGTTCGCGGATGTCGAAGATCCACCGGTGAGTGACGGTGACGAAGGTCAGGTAGCCGCCCGTGGTGTGGACGGCGGCCTTGGGCTTGGCGGTGGTGCCGGACGTGTGCAGGGCGAACAGCGTGTGCTCGGCCTCGACGCGCTCGGGCTCGAGGTCAGCCGGCTGCCCGGGGACGACGTCGTGCCACCAGACGTCGCGGCCAGCGGTCATCGGCACGTCGGCGCCGGTCCGCCGCAGCACCATCATCCGCTCGACGGTCGGCGCCAGCCCGGCCGCCTCGTCGGCGATCGCCTTCAGCGGGATCCGGGCGCCCTTGCGCCAGGCCTCGTCCTGCGTCACCACCGCCCTGGCGCCGGTGCTCTCGAGCCGCTCACCGAGGGAGGCGGCCGAGAAGCCGCCGAACACCACCACGTGGGGCGCGCCCAGCCGGGCGCAGGCCAGCATGGCGATCGGCAGCTCCGGCACCATGCCCATGTACAGGCCGACCACGTCGCCCTTGCCGATGCCCAGCTCCCGCAGCGCTCCGGCCGTCCGGCAGACCTCGTCCAGCAGCTCGCGGTAGGTGATCGGCCGGTGGGGCTCCGCCGGGTCCTCGGGCACGAAGTGGTAGGCGACCCGGTCGCCATGTCCCGCCTCCACATGCCGGTCAAGGCAGGAGTGGGAGGCGTTGAGAACGCCGTCGGCAAACCAGGTGCAGTGCGGTGGGTCCCATTTCAGCGCCGTGGACGGTTCGTCGAACCAGGCGACGTGCTCGCGGGTCAGCCGCAGCCAGAAGGCGTCGGGGTCCGACTCCGCTTCGGTATAGACCGAAGGGTCGCGCGCCACCGCCCGGTCGCGGAACTCCGCGGGCGGTGGGAACGTCCTGCCCTCCTGCAGCAGGACGTCGATCGACTCGTCGCTCACGGGGTGTATTCGAACTCGTCCTCGTCGGATGCGATGGCCTTCTTGACGCCGATGAACGCGGCCGCGGCCAGCGCGGCGCCGATCAGCAGCTTCATGAAGGTGCGGCCGCGGTGCTTCTTGCCGGTGTCGCTCAGCTTGGCCGCCCCGGTGCGCAACTCCGCCGCCGCCCGCACGACCTCGTCCTGCACCTTCTTGTCGGCCGCAGCCTTGCGCGCGCCGTCCGACTGGACCTTCACGTACACGGTCTTCGCCGAGTCGAGCGCCCGCTTCGCGTGCTCCCTGACCTCGGGGTCGTTCGCAACCTTCGTGACGATCGGCGTGATCGCGTCCGCCACCTTGTCAGTGCGCAGCTTCGCCGCCACCGGTGCACCTCCGTCTGGGGATTGGAGGCACACTATATCTGTGGACTTCGCGCAGGTTGACACGCTCTTGGCCGAATGGGGCGAGCCGCCGTACCGCCGCCGGCAGGTCTACGAGGCGGCGGCCCGCGGGCTGGCGGAGGCCTACGACGAGATGACGGCCCTGCCGGTGGCGCTGAGACGCCGGCTGGAGGAGGCCGAGCCGCTGCGCGAGCTGCAGACGGCGGAGGTGCAGCGGTCGGCCGATGGCACTATCAAGGTGCGCCTGCAGACCCGCGACGGGTTCCCGGTGGAGGCCGTGGCCATGCGGCATCGCAACCGCCGCACCGTTTGCGTCTCTTCCCAGTCCGGGTGCCCGCTGGCCTGTACGTTCTGCGCCACCGGCACCATGGGGCTGGGCCGCAACCTCTCGGCCGGCGAGATCTCCGAGCAGGTGCTGGTGCTGGCCCGGCTGCTGCGCGACGAGGGCCAGCGGGTCGGCAACCTGGTGATGATGGGGATGGGCGAGCCATTCCTGAACTACGACAACGTGCTGGCCGCCTGCCGCACGATCAACGATCCCGCCGGGTTCGGGCTGGGCGCCCGTCAGATGGCGATCTCGACCGCCGGCTGGGTGCCCGGCATCGAGCGGCTGGCGACCGAGCCGATGCAGGTGAAGCTGGCGCTCTCGCTGCATGCGCCCAACGACGAGTTGCGCACCGAGCTGATGCCCGTCACCAGACGCTATCCACTGGCCCAGCTGATCCGGGCCTGCCGCGACTACCGGTTGCAGACCCGGCGCCGGATCTTCGTCGAGTACCTGATGCTGGACGGCGTGAACGACGAGCTCGATCTGGCCGACCAGCTGGCGCGGCTGCTCGGCCGCGATGGCTTCCACGTCAACCTGATCGCCTACAACCCGACCGGATCGTCGTTCCGGGCCAGCCCGCCGGAGCGGGTGTCGGCCTTCGCCGAGCGGCTGGCCGGCCACGGGGTGTCGGCCAGCTATCGCCGATCGCACGGCCAGGACATCGACGCCGCCTGCGGCCAGCTGGCGGTCAAGGGCGTGCGCGGGCTGCGCCGCCGGCAACGGCTCAGCGGCGCAGGAACTCGCTGATCCGGCTCCGGATCGAGTCGGCGTCGAGGCCCGCCGCCCGGTCGAGGTCGTCGACCGATCCGTAGTTGCGGAGCACCCTGCGGGGCGCGCCGATGTGCAAGAACCGCCGTGGCCGGTCGGCCAGCGCAGCTGCCAGGGAGCCGGCCAGCGTGCCCTCGTGAAACGGCTCGACGGTGATCACCTCGGCGGCATCGGCCGCCGCGGCGGCCAGCCCGGCGGCGTCCAGCGGGGCCACGGTGGTCACGTAGAGCACCGTGACATCGATCCCCTGCACGGCCTGAAGTGTTCGGTCGAGCATCGGGCCCACCGCCACCACCGTTCCCCGGCGGCCGGTGCGAACCCGAAGCAGCTTGCCGGGGTCGATCGGCCGCGGGCCGGCGTTCTCGGCGGCGGATGTGCGCAGGTAGGTCAGGCCGCCGGTGCGATGCGCGTCGCGCAGCAGCACGTCGACCTCGGCCGGGTGGCCGGGCACATGCACGGCGATGCCGGGCACCGAGAGCAGCACCTGCACGTCTCCCGGGGAGTGATGGGTCGTGCCCTCGGTGCTGTAGTCGTAGGAGCCGCCGGTGCCGATCAGGATCGCCCCCAGCTCCTGATTTCCCAGGTCGAGCTTGATCTGTTCGAGGCTGCGCTCGACCAGGAAGGGCGCGATCGAGTGGGCGACCGGCAGCTGCCCCTCGAGCGCCATGCCGGCGGCCACCCCGATCATCGTCTGCTCCATGATGCCCACGTTGACGGCGCGGTCGGGATGCCGGCGCAGGGCGTCCTCGAATCGCTCGACGCTGATCTCGGCCAGAACCACCGACACCCGAGGGTCGGCATCCATCAGTTCGACCACGGTGACCGCCGACTGGGAGCGCATGGTCGCGGTCATTGCGCCTCCACGTCCGCCACCACCGCGATCGGCCGATCGTCCGTCCGCCGCCGCAGCGCCCGCTCCAGCGCGGGGTGGTCGCGCCCGTCGACGGTCTCCGCCGCCCAGCCGAACGCCGCCAGCTTGCCGTCCAGCGGCACCAGCGGCACCGACGACGTGTGGTTGTCGATCACGACCAGCGTCAGGTTGGCCAGCCGCAGCACAGGCGCCAGCAGGATGGCCTCCCAGTTGCTGCCCTCGTTCAGCTCCGCGTCGCCGGTCATGACCACGGTGCGCGAGTCGGATCCCCTCGCCCGGAGCGTCAGCGCGACGCCCGCGCCCATGGCCAGGCCGTGGCCCAACGAGCCGGTCGACGCCTCAACACCCGGCACCAGCAGCCGGTCGGGGTGCCCTCCCAGCCGGGTGCCCGAGTGCATGAATGTGGGCAGCCACTGCTCGGGGAAGAACCCTCGCCAGGCCAGCACGGCGTAGTAGGCGGCGGGGCCGTGGCCCTTGGAGAGGATGAAGCGGTCGCGACCCGGCCAGCCTGGCTCGGCGGGCCTCACCCGCAGCACCCGCTCGTAGAGCACCGTTAGGGCGTCGAGCGTCGAGTAGCTGCTCGCCTCGTGCTTCTCATCGCCCGTCGCCAGCGCGGCGAGGCGGACGATCTCTGCCCGGCTTTCGCTCGACTGGGGTGGAGAATCTATCGCCATTTCCTTATATAGGCATATCACAAAATATTCGGGTATGCTAGGAGCCATGGCCGATCTTTCACTCGACGCCCGCCGCCTGAAGGCCCTCGGGCACCCGGTGCGGCTGGGGATCGCTCTGCGGCTGGCGGCCGAGCCCGAGACCTGCGCCTGCGACTTTGCCGAGGTCTTCCACGTCAGCCAGCCGACCGTGTCCCAGCATCTGCGGGTGCTGCGTGAGGCGGGCCTGGTGACCACCCGTCGCCGCGGCACTCAGATCTGCTACTCGCTCGACTCCGATGCGCTGGCCGCCGTCCGCGGGCTGGTCTCGGGGCTGGCCGCCGCCTGACCCTGCGCGGCCAGGCGGGTGCGGCCGCGAGATCGCCGGTAGAATCGGCAAGTGGCGAGCGGGGGAACCATGAGGGCGTGGGTGATCAGGCCCGATCGGCTGGGCGATCCGAAGGACGCCATGCAGCTCGAGCAGATCGAGGTGCCCGAGCTCGGGCCGGGTGAGGTGCTGGTCAAGGTGATGGCGGCCGGCGTCAACTACAACGGCGTGTGGGCGTCGCTGGGGCTGCCGGTCTCGATCTTCCGCTACACCGGCTACGACTTCCACATCGCCGGATCGGACGCCTCCGGGGTGGTCGAGGCAGTCGGCCCGGGCGTCACCCGCTGGAGCCCCGGCGACGAGGTGGTGATCCACTGCAACCAGAGCTGCGGCGAGTGCCCGGAGTGCAACGGCCTCGACCCGATGGCCTGCTCGAATCAGAAGATCTGGGCGTACGAGTCGAACTGGGGCAGCTTCGCCGAGTACTGCAAGGTGCAGGCCCAGCAGCTCCTGCCGAAGCCGGCTCGCCTGACCTGGGAGCAGGCGGCGAGCTACGGTCTGACCTACTTCACCGCCTACCGGATGCTCGTCGACCAGGCGGGGATCCGGGCCGGGGACAACGTGCTCGTGTGGGGTGCCGGCGGCGGGCTGGGGACGTTCGCCGTGCAGCTGTGCCGGCTGTACGGCGCCAACGCGATCGCCGTGGTCTCCTCCGACGACAAGGTCGATCTGGTCAGGCAGCTGGGCGCGTCGGCGGTGATCGACCGGCGTGAGTTCCTGCTCAACGACCCCGACACCGGCGAGCGGATCATGGACGAGATCAAGCGGTTCGGGAAGGCGATCCGGTCGGCGACGGGCGGGGTCGACGTCGATATCGTGTTCGAGCACGTCGGCACGGCCACGTTCTTCACGAGCGTGTTCGTGGCCAAGACGTTCGGCAAGATCGTGATCTGCGGGGCGACCTCGGGCTTCAACCTGGACTTCGACGTCCGGTACCTGTGGATGCGCCAGAAGCAGATCATCGGCAGCCACTTCGCCAACGCCTACGAGTGCAACCGGGCCAACCAGCTCGTAGCCGAGGGCAAGATCGAGCCGGTGCTCTCTCGCGTGTTCCCCTTCGCCGAGTGCCCGGAGCCGCACCAGATGATGAAGGAGAACCAGCACGTCGGCAAGATGGTCGTGCTGGTGGGGGCCGAGCGCGAGGGCGAGGGCAGGCGGGAGTGAGTGAGGATCGCCCGTTCTTCGGCCCGAAGGATGTCTCGCCGGCGGCCGAGTACGAGCAGCGGATCGGCGATCCGGGGGCGTACCCGTACACCCGCGGCATCCATCGCGACATGTACCGCGGACGTCCGTGGTCGATCCGCCAGTACGCCGGTTTCGGCACCGCCGAGGAGACCAACCGCCGGTTCCGGTTCCTGATCGGCCAGGGCCAGGCCGCCCTGTCGACTGCCTTCGATCTGCCCACCCAGATGGGCCTCGACTCCGACGACCCGCGGGCGGCGGGCGAAGTCGGCAGGGTGGGTGTGGCAGTCGACTCGGTGGCCGACGTGGAGGCGATGTTCGCTGAGATCCCCCTCGACGAGGTGTCGACCTCGATGACCATCAACGCACCGGCCGCCGTGCTGGTGGCCATGTACCGGGTTGCCTGCGAGCGCCAGGGCCGCGACGGCGCGGCGATCCGCGGCACCGCCCAGAACGACGTGCTCAAGGAGTACGTGTCCCGGGGCACCTACATCTTTCCACCCCGCCCGTCGCTGCGCCTGGCGGCCGATCTGATCGCCTGGTGCGCCCGTGACGCGCCCCGTTTCAACGCCATCTCGCTGTCGGGCTACCACATGCGGGAGGCCGGCTGCACGGCGGCTCAGGAGATGGGCTTCGCGCTGTCCAACGCGATCGCCTACGTCGAGGCCGTGCTCGAGCGGGGGGTCGGCGTCGACGACTTCGCGCCCCGGCTGTCGTGGATCTTCAACACCCACATGAACTTCTTCGAGGAGATCGCCAAGTACCGGGCGCTGCGGCGGATGTGGGCGCGGCTGATGCGCGAGCGCTTCCAGGCGGCCGACCCGCGCTCCTTGATGCTGCGCACGCACACCCAGACGGCCGGCTCCACGCTGACCCTGCAGCAGCCGGAGAACAACATCGTCCGGGCCGCGGTGCAGGCGCTGGCCGCCGCCCTGGGCGGGGTGCAGTCGATGGCACTGTCGTGCTTCGACGAGGCGATCGCGATCCCCACCCAGCACGCCCAGACCCTGGCCGTGCGCACCCAGCAGATGCTCCAGCACGAGTTCGGGATCACCGACACGGCGGATCCGCTGGGCGGCTCATGGTATGTGGAGGCGCTGACCGACAGGTTGGAGGGCGACGCCCGGGTGCTGATGGACGAGATCGAACGGCTGGGCGGCGCCGTGGCCGCCATCGAGCAGGGCGTCTACCAGCAGCTGATCGCCGACGAGGCCTACGAGAAGGAGCGCCGGCTGGCAGCCGGCGAGGATGTCGTGGTCGGGGTCAACGCGTTCGTCGAAGACGGTACCCCGGCGCCCGAGCGCTTCGACGTCCCGCCCCAGCTGGAGGATGCCCAGCGGGACAAGCTGGCCGCGCTGCGGGTAGCGCGGGACGCCGCCGCGGTGGAGGGCTCACTGGTCGCGCTGGCCGGTGCCGCGCGGGGGTCCGCCGACCTGATGCCGCCGATCCTCGAGGCCGTCCGTTCGGAGGCCACACTGGGGGAGATCTGCGGCACGCTGCGCGGCGTGTTCGGGGAGTACCGGCCGGCGGCCGCGGCGATGATCTAGCCGGTCGTGTTCCCGGAGCCGGCCCGGATCTCGAGGAAGAAGCCGGTGCGGTAGACGTCGGAGTCGCGCTCCTGCCACGCCAGCATGCTGCCCAACGCCCGGGCGTCGGGGCCCATCGACTGGGCGGTAGGGATGAGGCCGAGCAGGCCCTGGGTGTCGAGGTAGAACAGCGCCTTGGCGTCATCGGGCGCGCCGGACTCGTCGAGCAGGGCGCGGAACTTCTGGCTGTCGACTATCGGCTCGTCGGCCGGCGTGCCGGCGCGCTCGTCGGTCGAGATCACGATCGCATCGCCCTCGACGTGCCAGGTCAGCGACAGGCCGGGGCCGATCAGCAGCTGCTGGCCGTTGCCGCCCGGCAGGTCGCTGACATGCACCTGGCCGGCGGATTGCTTGACGGCGAAGGCGGTCAGCTTGCGCATGGTCGCGGCGCCCTGCTGCGGATCGGGCGTCTGCAGGATCAGCGCGCCGCCGATGGGCAGGCCCGGCCCGACGTACAACAGGTGCTCGCCGGTCAGCAGGGGCACCAGATCGTCCTTGATGGAGATGCCCGTCTGATTCTCGAACTGCTTCACCGCCGGGTCGCTCTGGGTCTGCGCCGCGATCGCCTTCTCGATCGCCGGGCCGATATCGTTCGCGGCCAGGAACGCAAAGGCGGAGCCGGGGACGCGGTCGAGCAGGCTGGGCTCGAAGCCGATGTCGCCGGCCCGCGGGCCATGCAGTGTCGCCGCGAATGCGAACCCGTTGTCCCGGGCCTCGACCGAGGCGGTCAGCGAGTCGATGCCCTTAAGCCCCTCGGTCAACTGCGAGAGGCCGGCCGCGGCCTGTGGGTCGGAGCTCATGGTGCCGAGTGCGCCCAGCGACGCGATGCCGGCGAGCTTGCGCGTGTCGACCCAGGCGTTTGCCAGCGCGTCCTCGCTGAAGTCCTTCTCGGCGTCCTGGAAGGCCGCGTCGCCGGACAGGCTCTCCGCGTCGCCCTGGCGGGTGTCGATCGCGCTCTTCAGGCCGGCCAGCGTGTTCGAGACCAGCAGCGCACCGTCGCCGATGGCGCCGAAGCTGTCGGTCGATTCGGTGCTCTTGAAGACGTCGTAGCCCTTGTAGGCGTCGAGGGCGGTGGTGGCGTTGTTGCGCTTGACCTCGTCCAGCAGCTTGGAGTCGTCGGTCGACTCGACGTAGACGACGGCGGTCGGACTCCCGGTGCCGTCACCGAGGTTGGTGACCGCCGCCGCGGCCTCACCGCCCAGCGCCCCCTCGATCCGTTTGAACGTCTCGCCGTCCTTGCCGGAGTACAGGCCGTGCTGCAGCTCGGCGACGATGGAGTCCCAGGTCTGGAAGCGGCTGCCCAGGTTCTGCAGCTTCTCCCACCCCGCCGAATTGCGGTCGATGTTGACGTCGACGTAGGCCAGTGAGCCCGACGGGAAAGCCTTGGCGGCCTCGCCGAACGAGCCGCCTGATCCCGAGCCCGAGCCGCAGCCGGCCACCGCGGACAGCATCAGGCAGAGGAGCAGGAATGTCAGGATTCGGCGAGTGCCCATTCGACCGTCAGTCGAGTATATCGGCACCGGTTCGGATTCCATGAAGGCCCCCGAGCGGGCTCCAGGACCGGGAGAGGTGTCAGAATGGTTGCGGTATAGTCCTCCCCCGTTGAGCGCCGTGCCCGACATTCCCGGCTCGCTCGAGACCGTGCTCGACCAGCTTCGGCGTGGGGGCATGGTCATCGTCTGCGACGATCCCGACCGGGAGAACGAGGGCGACCTCTGCGTCGCCGCTCAGTTCGTGACGGCCGAGGTGATCGCCTTCATGGCTCGCGAGGCGCGCGGCCTGATCTGCCTCTCGCTCCCTGCCGACCGCTGCCACCAACTCGACCTGCCGCTGATGGTGCCGTCCAACAACGGCTGCGAGGCGACCGGCTTCTGCGTCTCGATTGAGGCCCGTGAGGGCGTCACCACCGGGATCTCCGCGGCCGATCGCGCCCGCACGATCCAGGTGGCGATGGACAGCTCGGCCGGCCCCGACGATCTCGTCCGACCCGGCCACGTGTTTCCGCTGCGAGCTCGGCCCGGCGGGGTGCTCGAGCGTCGTGGCCAGACCGAGGCAGCCGTCGACCTGACGCGGCTGGCGGGCCTTCAGCCGGGTGGCGTGCTGTGCGAGGTGGTGAACCCCGACGGCACGATGGCGCGTGGCTTCGAGCTGCAGGCGTTCTGCCGCCGGTTCGAGCTGCCGATGGTGACCGTCGACGACCTGGCGACGCACCTGGCGTCGGTGCAGCCGGCCATCTCGGCCGTCTGACCGCCGCGGTCAGGGCTTCTTGCCGCCGTCCCGGATCAGCGCCTTGGCCTGCTCCACCTCGTCCGACCGGTTGACGCCCAGCGCCGCCGTCAGCCGCCCGCTGTCGTCGCTCCAGTAGGCCACGAAGTCGTCCTCGGCCATGGAGCCGCGGATCTCCACCTCCCCCTCGCCGGGCCCGACGTACTCCATCCATGTCCAGTCGGCCAGGTCGGAGAAGAAGTAGGGCACGACGTCGTAGGGCCCGTCGCCCTTGCCCGCCCAGGTCGCGCCGACGTACTTGCCCTGGTTGAGCGCGACGTCCCAGTGCTCGATGCGGATCCGCCGGCCGTGGATCACGCTCCGGTACTCGGCGATGTCCCCGACCGCCCAGATGCCGTCCGCAGCCCGCAGGTGCTCGTCGACCAGAACGCCGGTGTCGGTTTCGAGGCCGGCTGCCCTGGCCAGGTCGATGTTCGGCGTCACGCCGATGCCGGCAACGACGACGTCAGCCCGCTCCGCCAGCCCCTCGGGCAGACCGTCGCGGCCGCTCAGGATGCGCACGCCGTGCTCCTCCAGATGGCGGTGGAAGTACTGCCCCACCTGCTCGCCGAACAGGTGGTCCCAGACCACCTGGTTCTGCATGACCAGGGTGACTTCGAGGCCCTTCATGCGGGCGCTGGCCGCCGCCTCGACCCCGATGAACCCGCCGCCGAGAACGACCACGTGGCCCTCGCCGCGCTGGAGCACCTCGGCCAGCGCGTCTGAGTCCTCGATCCGGCGGATGGTCTGCGCGCCCGCCAGCGGCCGCGGCGTCGAGCCGGTGGCGAGTACGAGCCGCTCGAACTCGATCCGTTCACCACCGGTGATGCCGATCGAGCGGCCGGCCACGTCGATGTCGGTGACCTCGGTGTCCAGCCGCAGGTCGACGTCCTGCCCCGTCCACCACTCGGCCGGGTGCATGTAGACGTCGTCGAGGCCCTTCTCGCGGCGCAGGTACTCCTTGGTCAGCGGCGGGCGGTGGTAGGGCGGGTGCGGCTCGCCGGCGACGATCAGCACCGATCCCTGGCCGGCGGCCTCCCGGTACTCCTGCGCCACCATCCCGCCGGACAGGCCGCCGCCGACGATCACGTTGTCGTATCCACCCATCTGAGCTCCCCTCCTTGTCGCTGGAGGCGCCGGGCCGGCGCTACTCCCATTTGAACGTCCGCAGCGAGACCAGCGCCAGGGCCACCGTCACCGCCAACAGTATCCCGATGTCGGGCAGCACATGGAGCAGCCCGCGGTCGCGCACGATCGCGTCCCGAAGGCCGTTGGCCATGTAGTAGAGCGGTAGCACCTTCGCGATCGTCTGCACCACCGCGGGCATCGCCGCCACCGGGAAGAAGGTGCCGGACAGGAACATCATCGGGTTGGTGATGACGTTGGTCACCGCATCCGCCGTCTCCGGCTCCGCCACCAGCGAGCCGACGCAGAACCCCATGGCCAGGAAGCACAGCGCGCCGGCCAGGGCGACCGGGATCGCCGCCCAGGCGGTGGGCGAGATCTCGATCCCGAACACCACTGCCCCGAAGGCGATCAGCACCACCACCTGCAGCATGGCGAGGGCCAGTGATGCGGCGATCCGCGACACGAAGAACTCCCAGAGCGGCATCGGGGTGAGCTTCAGCCGCCGCAGGATGCCTCGCTTGCGCCAGTCGACGAGCACCGTCGAGAGGCCGATCACAGCTGAGATCATGATCGCCAGGGCGAGGATCCCCGGCAGCAGGAAGTCGATGTAGTCGAGCGCCGCGGAGTCGACCGAGACGGCCACGGTGCGCACGGCCGGGGGGCCGCCCGACGCCGCGATCGACACCTTGTCGGCGGCCCCGGTGACGATCGCGCGGATGATGCCGGCCTGCGTGGCCGAGGCGTTCGAGTAGAACAGCTGCGCCTCGACCTGGTCGCCGCCCGCCCTGCGGATCAGCAGCACGGCGTCACGGTCGCCGTCGCGCACCTCCTGCTCGGCCCGGGCGGGATCGGTGCGGTCACGCTTCACCGACACGCCGTCGGTGCGCTCGACCGCCGCCACCAGACGCTGGGACTGGGTGGTGCCGGCCCGGTCGATCACCGTGATCGTGCCGGCGTCGATCGAGCGGCCGAACAACAGCCCCAGCAGGGTCATCAGGATCATCGGGAACACCAGCGACCAGAACAGCGTGATCCGCCGCCGGAACAGCATCTTCAGCTGGGCGGTGGTGGTCGCCGCGATCCGCGAAAGGGTCATTCGCGGAACTCCCGGCCGGTCAGCCGCAGGAACACGTCCTCCAGACTGGGCCCGCGCACCGACAGGTTCTCGATCGCGGTCCCCTGGGTGCGGGCCTCGTCGAGCAGCGTCAGCACCGCGTGCTGGGCGTCGGCCGCGTAGAGCACCTGCTCCTCGCCTCCGGCGACGTAGGACACCCGGGCGTCGGCGCCCAGCGAAGCGATCAGGCCGGCCGGCGTGTCCAGCGCGATCACCTGTGCGTTATCCATGATGGCGACGCGCTCGCAGAGCTGCTCGGCCTCCTCGAGATAGTGGGTGGTCAGGACAACGGTCTTACCGGCTGCCCGGATCCGGCGGATGACGTCCCACAGGTTGCGCCGCGCCTGGGGGTCGAGCCCGGTCGTCGGCTCGTCCAGGAACACCACCTCGGGGTCGTGGACGAGCGCCAGGGCGATGGCCAGCCGCTGCTGCTGGCCGCCCGACATGTCCTCGGCAAAGGCGTCGGCCTTGGCTTCCAGCCCGACCAGCGCCAGCGTATCGTCGGCCCGCGCCCGGCCGTCGGTGCGGCCGTAGAAGCGGGCGAACAGCTCCATCAGCTCGCGGGCGGTCAGCTTGTCGAACAGGGTGGTCGACTGCAGCTGGACGCCGATCAGCTGCTGCACCGACCGCGGGTCCGGCCACACCGGCCGGCCCAGCACGTATACCTCGCCGGCATCGGGGCGGCGCAGGCCTTCGATCATCTCGAGCGTGGTGGTCTTGCCGGCGCCGTTGGGGCCGAGGATCCCGAACGCCTCGCCCTGGCGGACGTCGAAGCCGACGCCGTCCACCGCCACGAAGGTGCCGTAGCGTTTCGTCAGCCCCGAGACGGCGATGGCGGGGTGGGCGGACATCCGGGGCGGCATGATAGTGAGCGCCAGGTAGCATCGGCTCAGTGCTCGACCTCGATCTTGTCGCCGCCAGCAACGCCGAGTTCTTCATGCGCGTCGCCGCGCTGTCACCGGGCGGCCGGGCATTCGAGCTGGACGGCGTCCGCGCCGCCGTGTCGGCCGCCGCGCCCGAGCGCCCGCTGCTCAACTCGGTGGCCGTGCTGCGCCGGGGCGCCCTGGACGAGGCGGGATACGAGCGGATCGCCGCCGCGTATGCGGAGGCGGGCGTGGCCGGTTGGACGGTGTGGGTCGATCCGGGCGACCAGCGGACCGCGCAGCTGCTGCGCTCGCGCGGCCACGCGGCCGATGCCCATCCGCGGACGATGGCGGCCGATGTCGCCGAGATCGCCGGCGAGCCGTCGGACCTGGGCGGCCCGCTTCAGGCGCAGCCCGAGATGGCGGACTTCGCGCGGGTGAACGATGCCGTGTACGGCTACCCGGGGAGCTTCGAGCGCACGGTCGGTCGCATCCCGGCGGGCACCCTCCACACCTACGCCGTGCTCGACGGCAACGATCCGGTGGCGGTCGGCGGCGGCGTCGTCGTCGGCAGTGACCTGCACATCTCGCTGATCGCGACCCTCCCGGAGCACCGCGGCCGCGGCCACGCCAGCCGGATCATTCGCAGGCTGGCCGCCGACTCCCTTGCCCGCGGCTGTCGGACATCGACGCTGGTCGCCACGAGGGCCGGCGCGCCGGTCTACGAGCGGCTCGGATATCGCGACGTCGGCTGGCTCGACATGTGGGAGCTGTCGGTGACCTGACCACGGGTTGCGGTTTGACAGGTTACGATCGGGGAACGTTTGAGAGAACGACTCGGAAGGGGACCTGCTCCAATGCGATTCAGCCTGCGAACGATCGGCCTCCTGGCCGTGGTCGCTGTCGCCTCCCTGTGGACGGCCCAGGCGGCCTCGGCGGCCACGACGGCCTGGTGGAAGATGGACGAGACATCGGGCACGACGATGAACGATTCGGTCGGCTCGGCAGACGGCACGCTCCACAACGTGACCGTCGGCCTGGCCGGGATCTCCGGCAAGGCATACGGCTTCAACGGCACCAGCTCCTACGTGTCAGTGCCCAACCGCTCCAGCCTGAACCCCGGGTCGGCGAAGGTGACCGTGCAGATCGCGGTGCTGTTCACCACCATCCCGCCTCAGGATTACGACCTGATCCGCAAGGGACTGGCCAGCACAGCCGGCGGCGACTACAAGATCGAGATCGTGCACTCCGGGCAGGCGCTGTGCCTGTTCGGCGGATCCAAGAACGACGTCCAGTTGATCGGCGGGCCGAAGCTGAACGACGGCAGGTGGCACCGCATCTCCTGCCTCCGCGATGCCAACAAGGTCTCGCTGTCCGTCGACGGCGTCGTCCGCAAGTCGGTCACCAAGCCGGTGGGCACCATTTCCAACACGTCGACCCTGTACATCGGCGCCAAGCCCGGCTCGGACTGGCACAACGGCAGGCTCGACGACGCGAAGATCATCGTCGGCTGAGCGCACGTCCCGGCTGGAGCAGCGGGCCTGGCCCCGCTGCTCCGCTAGGGCCGTTTGGGAACCAGCACCTTGCGGCGGAACTCACAGACCGTCTCGCCGCGCTGGTTGACGCCGACCGTCTCGACCGTGACAACGCCGCGGTCGGGCTTGCTGGTCGACTCGACCTTGTCGAGCACGGTCGTGGTGGCGTAGATGGTGTCGCCATGGAAGGTCGGCAGGGCGTGCTTCAGGGACTCCACCTCGAGGTTGGCGATCGCCTTGCCCGAGACGTCGGGCACGCTCATCCCCAACACCAGCGAGTAGACCAGGTTGCCGACCACCACGTTCTTGCCGAACTGCGTCTCGGTCTCGGCGTAGTGCGCATCGGTGTGCAGCGGGTGGTGGTTCATGGTGATCATGCAGAACAGGTGGTCGTCGGCCTCGGTGATGGTCTTGCCGGGCCAGTGGCGGTACACGTCACCCACCTCGAAGTCGTCGAAGTAGCGGCCGAAGCGCGTCTCGCGGGCGTCGAACTCGCGGCTCACAGGGCGTACCTGGCCAGCAGGCCGCGGGCGACGATCAGCTTCTGGATCTCGCTCGTCCCCTCGCCGATCAAGAGCATCGGTGCGTCGCGGTACAGCCGCTCGATCTCGTACTCCTTGGAGTAGCCATACCCGCCATGGATGCGAAACGCGTCTTCGACCACCTCGTGGCAGATCTCGGACGCGTATAGCTTGGCCATGCCGGCCTCGACGTCGGAGCGCTCGCCGGCGTCCTTCTTGCGGGCCGAGGACAGCATCAGCAGCCGCGCGGCCTCGATCTTGGTGGCCATCTCGGCCAGCTTGAACTGGATGCCCTGGTGGCGGGCGATCGGCCGGCCGAAGGCCTCTCGCTCCTGGGCGTAGCGGATCGCCAGCTCGAAGGCCCGCTGGGCGACGCCCACGCCGCGGGCGGCGACGTTGACCCGGCCAACCTCGATGCCCGACATCATCTGCTGGAACCCTCGCCCCTCCTCGCCGCCCAGCAGGTTCGCCGCGGACACGCGGTGGCCGGCGAAGACCAGCTCGGTGGTCTCGACGCCCTTGTAGCCGAGCTTCTCCAGCTGTGGCGGGATGGTCAGCCCGCCCTCCCGGTCGGCTCCCGGCGTTTTCTCGATCAGCAGGCAGCTCATGCCCCGGTGGGCCGGCTGGGCGTCGGGATCGGTCTTGACCAACGTCGCCACCACTCCCGACCGAAGGCCGTTGGTGACCCACATCTTCTGCCCGTCGACCACGTACTCGTCGCCGTCCCTGACCGCTCGCGAACGGATCGCCTGGACGTCCGACCCGCACTCCGGCTCGGTCATCGAGAAGGCGCAGCGCACCTCGCCGGTCGCCATCCGGGGCAGGAACCGCTGCTTCTGCTCCGGCGTGCCGTCGCGCATCAGCATGTCGGCGACGATGAAATGCGTGTTGATGATCCCGGACACGCTCATCCATCCCCGGGACAGCTCGGCGACAGAGAGCGCGTAGGTGGTCAGGTCGAGGCCCAGCCCGCCGTACTCCTCGGGGATCGTGAAGCCGAAGATGCCGAGCTCCCTGAGGCCGTCGACGATCTCGTCGGGGAACGTGTCCTCGCGCTCGTAGCGGCTTGCCACCGGGATCACCTGCT
>Ga0070684_100000674_pt1 | contig 23584 bp, 19 predicted proteins | sample KBSC723LmetaG_FD_65653 | JGI IMG/M metagenome (GOLD analysis project Ga0070684, IMG submission 65653) | Corn rhizosphere microbial communities from Kellogg Biological Station, Michigan, USA - KBS C7.2-3L metaG | ecosystem: Host-associated > Plants > Roots > Rhizosphere ...
CGTTGGGTGCCGTGTACGAGGCGAGGATGTCGTAGTACGAGATGTTGTAGTTCATGTCGCGCAGGTTGGTGTACCACTGTCGCTGCAGGTTGTTTCGGCAGTCGTTGGTGAGCTTCTGGCACGGCTTGAGCTCCGACTCGCCCTCGGTCACCAGCGCGGCGTCGGCATCGCTCAGGTAGGCCCGGACCACCTGCTCGGAGTGTTTGTTGCCCATCTTCGGCACCGGGTAGGTGTCTTCGTACTCGATGACGCCCTTCTTCACGACCCACTTGACGACCTTGCCGGTCGCCTGATCCTCGGGCACCGTGCCGACGCTGGCCGCGGCGTAATACTCGACCGTGCCGTCGGGCCGTACCAGCTTGAACACCGCCACGTTGGATCGGCCGGTGACGCCTGGGTTGCGGGTCCGGTAGTCGATGATCAGCTGACCGAGGTCGGTGGTGCCCCAGTGGACCTGATGCAACGTGTAGCCGGGACCGGGCTCGGCGGCCGCGATCGGCGGCGCCGCGACCAGCGCACAGAGAAATACCAGAAGAAGAAGGAGCCCGTGCCGCCACCGGTTCACTGGCCCTCCTCGTACGGCTCGAGCACGTCTTCCCATCCCGACAGGAGCCCGTCGGGATCGAGCGCCTCGGGGTCCCGGGCGTCGATCAGGCCTCGGATCTCGTCGACCAGCGGCTTCCGGTCCTCGACCGGCAAGTGCAGGATCCGATCGACCCGCTGGGTGAACACGCCGTAGCTGTAGACGAAGTCGGCGATCGTCGAGTTGATGAACATGAACGGCCCGTCGGGATGCAGGCTGACCACGGCGTCCTCGCCGTCGGCGATCGCGAACGGCACCGAGCCGGTGGCGTCGCCGAACGTGAAGTAGCTCCGCGATCCGCGCACGACCGGGACGCTCAGCCGCTCGTCGTGGTAGAACGTGAAGTCGAGCGGGTGCGTGGTGGGCAAGCCGACCGCGGTCAGGAACGCTCGAGTGGTGGCCGAGACATTCGGTCCGAGCAGCGCCGGGGACACCGGCTCGAGGGCGTCGCCCCACAGTTCACGCACGTCCTGCCATTGATCCACAGCGGTCCCCCTCCGCACGGGTGGCAATGCGAGCACATTGTCGCAGATCGATCTCAGTCCGGCTGTCCCGACGGCGGCGCCAGCACCGGCTCGGGAGTGCGGACCAGCTGCGCGATCAGCCGCCACACGATGAGTTGCAGCACCGCCAGTACCATCGCGAAAGGCAGCAGCGTCCACGGCCCGGCACCCTGGGCGATCACGCCGGCCAGCCACGGCGCCACCGACGCGCCCCCAACGGAACCGGCGTTCATGATCCCCATGGCCGTTGGCACCAGCCGGGGCGTGGTCAGCTGCGGCGTCATCGCCATCGTGGTCGGGAAGATCGGCCCCAGGAAGAACCCCAGCAGCACCAGCGCGGCGACGGCCAGCGCCGCGATCGGCGCCAGCCACGCCAGGGCGGCCGTGCCGGCGACGCCGGCCAGGCATACGTAAATCATGGCCACCGGCGTCATCCCCAGCCGGCCGGCGATCGGGCTGATGATGAACCGGCCGACGGTCAGGCCGAACCAGTAGCCGCCGACCGCGGTGCCGGCGACGATGTCCGGAAGCCCGCGTGCCTGGACCAGGTAGCTGTAGGCCCAGGTGCCAACGCCGATCTCCAGCCCGACGTAGACGGCCAGCATCGTCGAGCCGAGCAGGACGCCGCGCTCGCGGAGGGTGGGGCCCAGCAAACCGCCGGCCTTGTGCTGAGAGCCCGGATCGGGTGACTGTGACCGGGGGTACCCGAACAGGAAACCGGCCAGCAGCGGGACGCACACCGAGGCCAGCACCAGGTAGACCGTGGTCCACGGGGAGAACCCGACGATCCACGTGGCCAGGACCGGCCCGATCAGTGCGCCGACGCCGAAGTATGCGTGCAGATGGTTGAGCAGCGTCGTCGAGTCCGGTATGGCGGCGATGTATGCGTTGAGCACCGACTCCAGTGTCCCGCCGGCAAAGCCGACGACGAGCTGCACGAGCAGGAACGCGACGAACGGCGGGCGGGTGGCCAGGTAGAGGCCGGACAGGACGAAGGCACAGGCGCCGGTGGCCAGCGCGATCCGGTAGCCGAACCGGTCGATCAGCGGACCGCTGCCGATGCCGCCGAGCACGAATCCGGCCGAACCGATGAAGAACGTGATGCCGATCGTGGCCCGGTCCACGTGGTAGTCGCCGATCTGCGCGAGCAGCAGCACGCCGCCGACCCCGGTGCTCATGCCGACGAGGATGAACGCGGCGTACGCCAACAGAACCGTCGGCTGCAGGTGCCGTCGCATCAACATCCTCCCAGGTGATCACCCTCGCCCATCCTGGCAACGCACTGAGACCGGCCAGCCATGCGTCCCGCCCTGTGGGAGGCCTGGATCACCGGCCGTATGAGCGCTGCCTAGCTCATACGGGCCGGATCGCCACGTGCGAGAGCCGCGGGAGCTGGGCGCCGAGGTCGTGGACGTCACCGGTGGCGCCCTCGATCGGAAACAGCCGTCCGCCGTCGCCGGCGAGGAACAGCCAGCGGCTGTCCGGCGACCAGACCATGCTGCCGACGTCGGGGTACTGGGCGAGGGACACGTCGAGCCGGCGGTCATCCCCGTTGGAAAGGCGGATCAGATGAACCCGGAGATTGCCGCCCGGCTCGTTCTCGTACACCGCGGCGATAGCGCCGTCCGGCGAGATCAGGCCGGTCAAGGCGCGGGCAGCGCCGACCGACAGGCGGGACAAAGCGCGGCGGGCGCCGGTCTTCCGGTCGATGACCGTGGGAGTGCAGTGGTGCTGATCGTCGCACTCCAGGGTGAGCCAGCGCGACGGACCGGCGGCCAACACATCGCCGGTCGTGATCCGGCGGAGGCCGTCGGGCTTGCCGAGGTAGACCCCGCCGATGCCGTGCACCAGCAGGTAACCGGTGCCGTCCGGCTCGGCCCCGCCGGGTCCGCCCAGGGTGTCCGGCACGGCGACCGACAGTCGCGTCGGGGCTCCGTCCGGTCCGACCAGGTTCAGCGCCGGGGCGTTGTCGGGGGCCGGGGCCCACAGGTGGTCGGGGTCCGGACCGGGCAAGGCGGGACCGCTCGGGCCGAGCGAGCCGGCGACCCGGCCGGGCGGCTGGCCGTCTTGCACGACGACGCCGGGAACCGCGTCCAGCGGCCGCACGACGGCCCAGTTGCGGCCGACGACAAACGACACCGGACCACTGCTGTTCGGCGGGGTCACGGATGTGCGGGTGATGCGGCCGCGTGCCAGCTCGATCCGGACGACCGTGTCCGCGCCCCGGCCGAACAGCTCCCAGCCGTCGGTCACGCCCAGCAGCGGATGGCCGAGTTCCTCCGTCGTGATGGTGCCCGCCGATGGCTCCGGGGTGTCCAGCGCCGGCGGTTGGGCCGGTGACCGGCTGGGCGGGGCGGCGACCGGCGGGTGATGGTCACCGGCCCGGCGCGCGATGACCGCGGCCCCGGCCACCAGCAGCAGGATCAGGAGCGGCACCGCCCATCTCGGCAGGCGTCGCATCGGCGGCCGGCCGAACTCCAAGACGTCCGGCGGTGTCTCCCCGTGTGGTGTCACCTAGCCATCATCACTCGCCCGCCGCGGGCTCGACAGCCGCCAGCGCCGCGGCAAGGATCGTCAGGCCTCGTCGATCTCGGCCGCGGTCACGCTCAGCGGCGGGGCCAGCCGCGGCGCGTTGGCTTCCCGGATCTCGGGTCGCCGGCCGCCGACGTTCACCGGCGCCGTCCCCGGTATCGCCGGACGGGAAGCCGATCGGCGAGCATCGAGCGCCCGCCGAAGGCGCTGATGTTCACCAGGCAACCGTGCGCGACGTTGCCGAGCATGACCAGTTCGCCGTCTTCGATGACGAGGAGATCGGCCATCGGGAACGTGTGCACCGAGCCGTCCGCCGCCACCAGGCACACGCCGTCGTCGCCGAGGATCAGCCGCTCGGCCGCGCCCGCCTTGTGGAGCCGCCGCCGGAACGACCTCGACAGCGGTTCCAGCACCACGCCGGCGGGCACGAAGGTGCTGACCGGGCATCGCGTGCGGGACATCCCGGCTAGGTCGACGTCCGTACCGGCGGGGACGACCATCGTCGCCGTTGCCAAGCATGACGCCGCCGCCGACAGGACGTCGCCCGGCGAAACCTCGGCCGTGGCCAGGTCGGCGACGTCGTCGGACACCCCGAACAGCTCCCGCTGGGCGGCCCCATACAACCGGTCGGACACCTGGTCCAGCAGGATGTCCTCGTCGTCCGAGTCCATCGGCTCGGGCTCCACGTCGCCGAGCGCGTCCTCGATCTCCCCGCGGTCCGGGGTCGCCGACGCCAGCCGTCGCAACTCCTGCCAGAGCAGACGCGCGACCGTCGCGTGCGCCGGCTTGCTGTACTCGTCCGGCGGCTGCAGCGTCAGCCCGAAGTCGACATGGTCCCGGTCGAGGGGTGTCCACATTGGAGTCACCCGGTACTCGAGGCCGTCGCGCAGCAGTGCCGCGGCGACCCGCTCCGCCAGTACCAATTGCAAGGCAAGCGCCGGCGCGCCAACCGTGCCGTTGATCGCGACGCCGACGCCGTCCACCTCGTCGGTGTACCAGCCGCGACGCCACCGCAGGTCCGGCGGGTCGGGCCGCGCGACCGCCGGCCCGGGTGGCAATGGCAGCCGCAAGCCTTCCGGCGGCGGACCGCTGAGCGCCAGCACGGTGTTTCCGGCCGTGAAGTAACGCGCGACGTGAGCGCGCACCTCGTCCGCGGTGAACTTGCGGCGGTCGACGTTTGGCCACCGCAGCAGTCCGGGCCCGAAGCGGCCGAGCCGACGGCTCAGCAACGACGCCCACGGGTCGCGGCAGCCGGCGCTGGAGCCGAACAGATCGTCCAGGTCCTCCTCCGGCGGGTCGGCCAGCGCCGCGCAGCAGTCGGCGAAATAGGCCGCGACCTCATCGGGTAAGCCGGACCTGGCGACGAGCGTCGCCATCCAATCCGTGGCGCTGTCGTCCTCGTCGCTGTCGACCGCGTCGAGGGCGAGATCGAGGACCAGTGAGGTCAGGCCGAGCTGGTCCAGGTCCTCGTCCCGGGCGCCGCACCCGACGACGAACGCTGCCTGGTATTGGCCCGGCAGGTCATCCCACACAACCCGAACGCCATCGACAAGCGCGCGACGCATGGGCGAAGTGTAGGAGCCCGCCGGGCCGGAGCCGCACGGTCAGGTTTGGCGAGGCCGCCGACCGCGCAGGCGCATCGCGGTGAGCGCCAGCACCCCACCGACGAAGATCGCACCGAGCCCGACGGCGATCTCGGTCCACCAGTGCCGGGCCGATTGGCCGGTCACGGCGAGCGTCCCCGCCCCGCCGACCACCGAGTGCACGTACTCGCGGACGCGGACGTGCGAGATCACGCCGTAGGCGCTCAGCGTCACCAGGCCGGTGCGGGTCAGCCTGATCGACGTGGAAAACGTGCCCGAAGAGGTCGCGTGGATGGTCCGGTACGCAGCCCCGATGAACGTCACGTGGTCGGTGCTCTGCAGCGCCGCGCCGGTCGACTGGTAGGACACGTCGATCTGGATGGGTTCGCCGGCGAGGAACCCGTGGCCGGAGAAGACCACCGCATCGCCCTCGGAGACCGTGGCGTCGGAGACGGCCGAGTCCGGTGTGTCGATCGGGTAGCCAGCCGTCGGCGAGGGGGCGGGGTCGGCGTGCGCCGCCACCGGGGCGGCGAGCAAACCGCCCATCGCGGCCAACAAGAGCAGGAAACGGCGAGCGGGCATGCTCTGCCTCCTCGTATATCAGGATCAGTGGCCCGAACTCAGACGCTCTCAATCTAGCCACTGTCCGAATAAATTATGCTTTTTCGGTGCAGCCGCAACCGGGACCGCGAATTGGACGGATCTGCCTGGCGCTCGGGCTCGTGGTAGCCACCTGGCTCGGCGTCGGCGGCTGGGAGGTGTGGCAGGCCGCGCAGGCGCGGCAGCACCTCCTGCGCGCCACGGCCCTCTTCCAGACCCTGCAGGCCCAGCTCGAGCAGGGTGACTACGCCGCCGGCCGGACAACGGTGGCCCGACTGCGCCACGAGACCGGCGCGGCCGCCGCCGCTACCGGCGATCCGGCCTGGCGGATCGGCGGTCACGCGCCGGTGATCGGCGACGACGTCCGCGCCATCCGGACCGTGACCGTGGTGCTCGACGAGCTGGCGACTAAGGTGCTGCCCCCGCTCGTCAGCGTCGCCGCCGGCATCGAGGCGCTCACGCCGCACAACGGGCGGGTCGACCTGACGGCCCTGGCCGGGGCCGCGTCCGCGCTGCGCGACGCCGAGGCGACGATGCGCCGGATCCGGGACCGGGTCCGGGCCATTCCGGCTGGTGACCTTGCCGCTCAGATCACCGAACTGGGCGGCAAACTGGATCAGGCGGTCACGCTCATCGGCTCCGCGCTTCGCGCGGCCGAGCTGATCCCGCCGATGCTCGGCGCCGACGGGCCGCGCACCTATCTCGTGCTGTTCCAGAACCCGGCCGAGATCCGCGCCACCGGGGGCATGCCGGGCGCCTACCTCGTCATCACCGCCGACCACGGGGCCATCCGGGTCATCGACGACGGCGTGGCGTCCGGCGGGCTGGCCACCAGCGATACGCCGGTACTGGCGCTGGACCCGGCGACGATCGAGCTGTACGGCACCGCGATCGCGCGGTACCCGGCCAACATCAACCAGACGCCGGACTTCCCGACCGTCGCCCGGCTGGCCCGCGAGATGTACCGGCGGCACTCCGGCCGGACCGTCGACGGCGTCCTGGCCACCGACCCGGTTGCGCTGTCCTACCTGCTCGCCGCGACCGGCCCGATCGCGGTGCCCGGCGGGCCGACGCTCCGCAGCGACACTGTCGTGCGCACGCTGCTGTCCGATGTGTACGCCGGTGCGCTGTCGCGCCCGCAGCAGGACGCCTACTTCCGCAGTGTCGCCCGCGCCACGTTCCAGGCGCTGACCCAGCGGCCGCTGGCGATCCGCCCGATGCTGGCCCAGCTGGCCCGCGCCGCCGGGGAACGGCGACTCCTCGCCTGGAGCGCCCGGACCGACGAAGAACGTCTCCTCGCCGGCACGGTTTTGGAAGGTGTGCTGCCACAAGACGGTCCCGGCACCGCCACCGTCGGGGTGTTCCTCAACGACGGCGGTGGCGGCAAGATGAGCTACTTCCTGCGCCCGGCCGTGGAAGTCGGCGACAGCGGCTGCGAGCGGGCCGGCCGGGCGTTGCTGGCCATGCGGCTCACGCTGTCCTCGCTGGCCCCCGCGAAGGGTCTGAGCCAGTACGTGCAAAATTCGGCGCCCACCTTGGATCCGTACACGATCCGCACGTTCGTGTCCGTCTTCAGCCCGACCGGCGGCACCGTGGTGCGGGCCCGGCTGGACGGCGCCGCCGTCCCGCTCAGCGCCGGCACCGACGGCCCTGCCGGTCGCCGTGCGGTCGGGATCGTCACCGTGGACCTGGCGCCGGGCCAGCGCCGGCAGCTCGAGGTGACGCTGCTCGCTCGCGCGGACACGGTTCGGGAGGTGCGCCTGTGGACGACGCCGACGGTCACCCCGTGGCGGCGGACGGAGCTGGGGTCAGTCGACGAGTGCTGACCGGGTACGACCCGCTGGCGGCGAACCAGTCGACCGTCGCGCGCAGCCCGTCGACCAACGGCACCGGGGCCAGGTCGGGAAAGAGCCGGAGCAACCGGTCGTTGGCCCCGAGCGAGTCGCGGACGTCGCCGGTCCGGGCCGGTCCGTGGCGGACGTCCAGGTCCCGGCCGACCAGCTCGCCGATGAGCTCGATCACCCGGCCGATGCTGACGCTCTCGCCGAAGGCGAGGTTGACCGGCGTATCCGCGGTGATCCGGCCCAGGACCGCTTCGGCCAGTACGTCGACGACCGACCCGACGAACGTGAAGTCACGGGTCTGCCGGCCGTCGCCGTGGACCGTCAACGGCTCACCGCTCAGCGCGGCGTGCACGAACGCGGGGATCGCCGCCGCGTACGCGTGGCCGGTCGACTGCAGCGGCCCGTACACGTTGAAAAACCGCAACGCGAGGGACGGCAGACCGAAGGAGGCGCCGTAGGCCAGGACGTAGGCCTCGGCGGCCAGCTTGCTCGCGGCGTAGGGGCTCAGCGGCCGGGTCGCCAGGTCTTCGTGCTTGGGCAGCACCGCGGTGGCGCCGTAGACCGACGAGGACGACGCGGCCACGACGTAGCAGCCCGAGCGGCGGGCCGCCTCGAGGACGTTGATCGTGCCGGTGACGTTGGCGTCGTGGCTCGCGAGCGGATCGGCCAGCGAACGCGGCACCGACGGGCGCGCGGCCAGGTGCACGACGGCGTCGGCCCGGTCGAGGACCTTACCCAGCCCGTCCCGGTCGAGGATGTCGCCGACGACCAGTTCGACGTCGACGCCGTCAAGGTTGGCTGGATCGCCGGTGCTGAGGTTGTCGTATGCGATCACCCGGCCGATCCCGGCCCGCCCGGCGAGCCGCCGGCCGAGGTTCGCGCCGATGAAGCCGGCTCCGCCGGTCACCACTACGTGCATCGTCATGCCTCCTTCGCAACCGGGCGCGGCCACCAGCCGCGCTCCACGGCAATGCCGGTGTAGAGCCGGTCGGTGTCGGCCACCAACCGGTCGCGGCCGAAGTGCGCGGCGCAATACGCCCGCGCGGCCCGGCCCATGCTTTGCCGGCGCCGCTCGTCGCCCAACAGTTCCACCACGCATCGGGTCAGGTCGGCCACCGCGGTACCGGCCAGCACTCCAGTCACCCCGTCCTGGACCACCTCGGCGACGCTGCCGACGCGCGTGGCGACCGCCGGTACGCCGGCCAGCCCGGCCTCGACCAACGACATGGGCATGCCCTCGCTGTCGGAGGTCAGCAGGGCCAGATCGGCCGCCGCGTAGACGGTTTCGACGTCGGTACGCCAGCCCAGCAGCCGTAGCGTGTCCGGCAGTTCGCGGGCCGCGGCCCTGAGCTCGTCGAGCCGGTCGCCCTCACCGCAGACGGCGAACACCGCGTCGGGCACCAGTTCCCGTACCGCGCGCGCGACCGCCACGAACCGGTCCGGTCGCTTGATGGCGGTGATCCGGCCGACGAACACGACCACCGGCCGGTCCTCCGGCAGACCCAGGCTGCGCCGGGCCGTGGCCGGGTCCGGCGGGTCGGGCAGCGCCGTGCCGGGCGGGATGACGACGAACTGCTCGGGCCGCCCGATCCCGGCGGCGATCAGGTCGTCGCGAACGCGGGCACCGACGGCGACGAGCCGGTGGGTACCGGCGGCCAGGCCCCGCTCCACGCCGATCACCAGGCGGGTCGTCGAGCGCGAGAAGTAGCCGTGCAGCAGATGGCCGTGAAAGGTGTGTACCCGAACCGGTACGCGGGTGATCGCCGCGGCCAGCCGGCCGAGCGCGCCCGCCTTGGCGGTGTGGGTGTGCACGATGTGCGGCCGGAACCGGCGCATCGCCGCGACCAGCTGGGCCAGCGCCCGAACGTCGTCGCCGGGGCGGACCCGCCGGCCGAGCGCGGCGATACGGTACGCCGGGAGGTCCGGAGCACACCGCTCGCGGTGGTCGGCTTCGTGGTCGGCGACGTAGCCGGTGTACAGCCGCTGGTCGTACTGATCCGGGTCGAGTCCGCGCAGCAGCCCGAGGACCTGCACCGCCGGACCGCCCACGTTCATGCGGGCGATGACCCGCATGACGCGGAGGCGATGTGCAATGGCAGCGTTCGGCATGGCTACGGCAGCAACGGTTCCAGCCGGCGGGCGAACCAGTGGGCGCCGTCGGCCGAGAAGTGCAGGCCGTCGTAGCGCATGAGCAAGCCGTCGACGACCGGATGGCAGCGCTCACCCGGGCAGAGCGCGTCCTGCAGCGTCACCAGCGTGACGCCGGGCACCTCGTCGCGAACCTGTACGTAGATGCGGTTGACCGCGAGGGTCACCCGGTCCGGGGCGGTGCCGCAGGCGCGGCTGTCGGGCTGGGACAGACACGCCGGGCTAGCCGGCGCGAGCGGCAGCACGGCGACCAGGGCGAGCTGGGCGCCGGAGCGCACCACGGTCTGGGCGAACGCCCGCAGGCCGTCGTGCACGTCGACGGCCCACTGGTCGCTCAGCGGCGCGACCACCGTGCCGTCCGGGCCGACGTGGGCCATGAGCTCCCACCGGGAGTACGCGATCACCAGGCCGGGCCGGTACTCGGCGAGCAGCGCCGCGATGCGGCGGGGCGCCGCCTCGGCACACTCCTGCATCAACGACGTCGGCCGGCCGGTGCCGGCGGCGACGTTGACCATGCCGGTGAGGCCGCAGACGTTGTGGGCGGCCAGCACGTAGCTCCAGCCGTGCCGGCCGGCGAGGTCGTCGATGCCCGGGTCGAGCGAGCGGGCCACGGAGTCACCGACGACCGCGACGGTCCGCCGGCCGGTCCCCGCCTGAGCGCGCTCGCACAGGGAGGTGGTGTCGGGGCACACGGACGTCGAATGCCCGCCCGTTGATTCGGCCGTCCCCGCACCGCCTTCGGCGGCGGCGAGCTGCTCGGCCGGCCGGCCGGTGGGCCGGGCGGTGAGGGTCGCGGCCAGCACGGCGCACGCGGCGACCGCGGCCGCCGCGGTGGTGACGAACATGCTTGTGGTCCGGCAGGCGAACCGGGGGCGCCCGTCCCGGACCGGACGCTCGATCAGGTGATACGACACGATGGACGCCCCGAGCGTGAGTGCGACCGCCGCGAGGGGCGCCGGCACGCCGGGCAGGAGATGCGGCGCGAAGACGATCGCCGGCAGGTGCCACAGGTAGACGCCGTAGGAAATCCGGCCCAGGCTGCGCACCGGCCACCCGGCGAGCAACCGCGCGAGCCGAGCGTCGGGTGCGCGTTCGACACACCAGATGAGTGCCGCGAAGGCCAGGGCCACGAGGGTCGCGCCGCCGCGGTAGTAGAAGTCGCCGGCATCATGTACCGCGACCACGAGGATGATCCCCGTCGCCACGGCGGCCGGGCCGAGCCGGAAGGCCCACGTCGCGCCGCCGGGATAGCGGCGCATCAGGATCACCAGGAGGGCACCGATGAGCAGTTGCTGGGCGCGCGCGTCGGTACCGGCGTACGCGCGCAGCGGGTCGCCCGGGTGGTACAGCACGACCATGGCGACGGCGCTGGCGGCGGTGGCGGCCGACAGCAGCGCCACGACGACGGCCCGGCGCAGCCGCAGCCGGATCACCGCGGCCAGGACGAGCGGCCACAGCAGGTACCACTGCTCCTCGACGGCGAGGGACCACATGTGGCGCAGCGGCGACGGCGCGGCCGCTTGGTTGACAACCTCGTGCCAGTTGGCGTAGGCGAACAGCGCCGCGAACACGTCGCCTTGCCGGCTGCGCCACAGCAGCGCCGGCTCCCAGAGCCGGACGGCGACCGTCACCGCGCCGAGCATCACCACGACCGCCGGCAGCAGCCGGCGGGCCCGGCGGACCCAGAACGCGGGCAGGTCGATCGGCCCGCGCTCGGCCGACTTCAGCAGCAGGCCGGTGATCAGGTAGCCGGAGAGGACGAAGAACAGGTCGGCGCCGAGGAAGCCACCGGGCAGCCAGGGGACGTCCAGGTGATACAGCACGACGGCGGCGACCGCCGCGGCGCGCAGCCCGTCCAGCCCCGGCCGGCGGTCACGCATCGCCGGTGCCGGGTCCACAGAGCGCGGGCACGATGGCCCGCACGGCGCGCTCGACGGTGGCGGCGCACGCGGAGAACGCCTCGACGGTCCGGTCCGGGTCGGGAATGTCGTCGCCATCCACTGTGGACCGCACTTGTCCGCGCCGGCGCAGTGCGTCGATGACAACTTTTCGAGCGTGCTCCACGGGATCTTTCTCGGCGTGGCCGCTTCTCGCGGCGAGCCGTGCGAACTCCTTGATGGTGAAGGTGCGCCGGATCGCGGTGGGGACCAGGGCCAGCACGTCGTCGCGTTCGCGGACGGTCGCGGTCAGCACGAGGTCGGCATGAGCGATCAGCGTCGGGGTGAGCCGCCGGGCCGCGAAGCCGGACGTGTCGGCCGCGCGGTCGGCCAGCAGGTGTTCGGTGTAGGGGTGCATGGGCGCCCGGGCAAGCCCCCGGGTACCGGCGCTGGCGACGCAGAACCGGGCCGGGTGCAGCACGCCGAGCTCGTGGCGGGTCATCCGCTCGGCCAGCACAGAGCGGCAGACGTTGCCGACGCAGACGTACAGCAGCCGAAACTGCGCATCGACGGTCATAGCCGGAGCGCGATCTTTTCGCGAATGCCGCTCGGGCGGCCGCCGGCGGCGTGGTTCGGGATTGCGTAGGCGCCGTAATAGCCGTAGCTGTCCTGGCTGCGCCGCGGCGCCATGTTCAGGATCAGACCGAGCATGTCGACCTCGGCCCGGCGCAGCGCGGCGGTTGCCTTGGCGACCTGGTCGCGGCGGGTCCGGCCATGGCGGACGACGAACACGGCGCCGTCGCCGGCCGCGGCGAGCACGATGGCGTCGGCGACCGGCAAAACCGGCGGCGTGTCGATGATCACCATGTCGAACCGGGTCCGCAGCTCGTCCAGCAGCTGGCGCATGTGGTTGGAGCCGACGAGCTTGCTCGGGTTGGGCGGGACCGGCCCGCTGGCCAGCACCGACAGCGAGGTGTCGCCCCACGACTGGATCACGTCGTCGAGCTGGGCCTGACCGACGAGCACGCTGGTCAGCCCGGCGCCGGAGGGCACGCCGAGGTAGCCGGCCGCCTGCGGGCGGCGCAGATCGGCGTCGATCAGCAGCACCTTGCGGCCCGACTCGGCGATGGACAGCGCCAGGTTGCAGGACGTGATCGACTTGCCCTCCTCGGGCACCGAGCTGGTGACGACCACGACCTTCGTCTTCCGGTCGGCGTCCATGAACTGCATGCTGGTCTGCACATGTCGGTAGGCCTCGGCCTGATGACCGTTGGGGCCTTCGCCGGTGATGACCGGGATCCGGCCCTCGTCGGCGTCGACCGGGATCACGCCGAGCAGCGCCGCACCGGTGATCTCCTCGGCCTGCTCGGTGGACTTCACAGTGGTGTCGAGCGCCTGCCGGGCGGCGGCGAGGGCAACGCCCGCCAGCAGCCCCACCGTGAGGGCGAGCGCGATGTTGCGTACGGGCTGCGGGGACACCGGAACGAGCGGCACGTCGGCCGGGCTGACCACGCTGACCCGCACCGCCGCCGGGCGCCCGTCGGGCGTGTTCTCCAGCGCCGGCACGAGCGCGATGAACTCGTCGGCGACGGCGGTGGCCACACGCTGCGCCTGCTGGGGCGACGGATCGGTCACCCGGATGGTCAGCAGGCTGGTGTCCTCGACCGCCTCGGTGGTGACCCGGGCGGCCAGCGCCTGCGGCGACATTGCCAGGCCGAGCCGGTCGACGACGCCGCGCATGACCCGCGTGTCGCGGACGATGAGCGTGTAGGACTTGACCTTCTGCTGCGACAGGAGGTCGGCCTGGTAGGCCTTGGTCACGTCGCCGTTGTCCGCCCAGGCCGTGACGAACAGCGTCGTGCGCGCCTCGTACCAGGGCGTCTGCCGGGCGGTGACGAGCACGCCAACCGCGATCGCCACGAGTGTGGTGGCGGTGATGGACTTCCAGCGCTCCCGCAGCAGCGGAAGGATCGAGCGCAGCTCCACGCCGCAGTCCTCTCCGGTGTTCAATGTCGGCCGGTGCGAATAAAGTACCGACTTTGCCCACATACATGGGCAGAGTTCGGAAAACGGACCTACTCTGGCGAACGTGAGTGAGATGCCCTCAAGCCGCCGTCGGCGGCTCCGGGTATGCCTCCTGATCGGGCAGCTCGGCCTGGGCGGCACCGAGAAGCAGGTCGTGCTCCTCGCCGAAGGGCTACGCCAACGCGACGTGGACGTGACGGTCGTGGTGCTCACCACCAAGGGGCCCCGCGAAGCCGCGCTGCGCGAGGTCGGGGTCCCGATCGTCTACATCGGTCTCGTGCCGGTGCCGGGCTGGCGGGCGCTGGTGCGGCTGGGCGGCGCGCTGGTCCGGCTCACCCGGTACTTCATCGGTGCGCGGCCACATGTGGTCCACGCGTTCCTGTACCACAGTTACGTGCTCGGCGCCCCGGCCGCCCGGCTGGCCGGGGTTCCGGTCGTCATCGCCGGCCGGCGCAGCCTGGACGACTTCAAGCGCGGCAAGCGGTGGATGTTGCTGGCCGAGAGGATCGCCAACCGGATGACCCACCTGCTGGTGGCCAACGCGTACGCGGTCGCCGACTGCGTGCGCACGAGCGAGCGGGTCCCGTCCCGCAAGGTCCGCGTCATCTACAACGGGCTGCCCGAGCAGGCGTTCGCCGACGCCGATCCGGTCCGGCTCAACACCGGGCGGCCGGTGGTGCTGTGCGTGGCCAACCTCAAGCCCGGCAAGGGCCACACATACCTGCTGGAGGCCGGTCGCCTGCTGCGCAAGCGGCGGATGCCGTGCACGTTGGTGTTCGCCGGTGGCGGGACGGAGCACGCCGCGCTCGCCCGCCGCGCCGCCGAGTTGCGGCTGGACGTCCGCATGCTGGGCGCCCGCCAGGACATCGACCGCCTGCTGGCCCGCGCCGACGTCGTCGTCCTGCCGTCGACGACCGAGGGCATGAGCAACGCGGTGATGGAGGCGATGGCGGTCGGCCGGCCGGTCGTGGCCACCGCCGTCGGCGGCACGCCGGAGTTGCTCGCCGACGGCCGTGGCGTGCTCGTCCAGCCCGGTGACGCCCGCGAGCTGGCCGACGCCGTCGCCGCCGTGCTCACCGACCCGGAGCGGGCGCAGGAGATGGGCAGCGCGGCGCGCCAGTGGAGCCGGACCCACCTGAACTGCGACACGATGGTGCAGCAGCACCTGGACCTCTACGCCGGCCTGGTCGGACGCCGGTGTGCGGCATAGCGGGCACGGTCGGCCCGGACGGTCTCGCCGACCCGGTGCTCGTGCGGCGGATGTGCGACCTCCTGGTCCATCGCGGGCCGGACGACGAAGGGCTGCACGCCGAGCCGGTGGCCGCGCTCGGCATGCGGCGGCTGGCGATCGTCGACGTCGCCGGCGGCCGGCAGCCGGTGTCCAATGAGGACGGCACCGTCGTGGCGGTCGGCAACGGCGAGCTCTACAACTTCCCCGAGCTGCGCGCCGATCTGCTACGCCGCGGGCACCGCTTCACCAGCGTCGGTGACACCGAATGCCTGGTGCACCTCTACGAGGAGTACGGCGACGAGCTGGTGCACCACCTGCGCGGCATGTTCGCCTTCGCCATCTGGGACGCCCGGCAGCAACGACTGTTGCTGGCCCGCGACCGGGTCGGCAAGAAGCCGCTGTACTGGCGGGAGACTGGCGCCGGGGTGGCGTTCGCCTCCGAGGCCAAGGCGCTGCTCGCCGACAGGGGCTTCACCCCCCGCCTCGACCTGGTCGCGCTGCACCACTACCTGACCTGGCAGTACGTGCCGGCCCCGTGGTCGATCTACGCGGGCGTGGCCAAGCTGCCCCCGGGTCACCTGCTGACCTGGCAGGGCGGCGTCACCCGGGTCCGGCCGTACTGGCGGCTGGACGCCACCGAGCAGCCCGTGACCGACGAGGCGTCCGCCGCCGAGCGGCTGCGCGAGCTCCTGCTGGACGCGGTACGGGTCCGGCTGGTCGGCGAGCGGCCGCTGGGCGCGTTCCTGTCCGGCGGCGTCGACTCCTCGGCCGTCGTCGCGGCCATGGCTCGCCTGTCCAGCGGCCCGGTGCGCACGTTCTCCATCGGCTTTGACGACGCCCGTTACGACGAACGCCAGTACGCCCGTCTGGTGGCCCAGCGCTACGGCACCGAGCACCACGAGCTGGTCGTCCGGCCGCCGGCCGGGGCCGAGCTCCGCGCGTTGCTCAGCGACCTGGCCTGGCACTTCGACGAGCCGTTCGCCGACCCGTCGGCGGTACCCAGCCTGGCCGTGGCCCGGCTGTGCCGGCCGCACGTGACCGTCGTGCTCACCGGTGACGGCGGCGACGAATGCTTCGGCGGGTACCAGCGGTACGCGGTCATGCGGCGCCTGGGTCCCCTGCCGGCGTTGCCGCGGTGGCGGGTGTTCGACCGGCTCGGCCGCCTCGCCGACCGGGCGGCGCCGCGGACCCTGCCCCGGCGCGCCGGGCGGCTCCTGCAGCTGATGGGCGAGCCGCCGGTCGCGCGCTACGCCCAGATGATGACGATGTTCTCGGCCGGCGAGCTGGCCGCGCTGTACACCGACGACGTGCGCGCGGAACTGTCCGGAGTGGACAGCCTGGCCCTGCTGGAGGACGCCAGCCACCGCTCCCGGGCCGGCGACCCGCTCGGCCGGCTGATCGACGCCGACATCAACACGTACCTGCCCGGCGACCTGCTGGCCAAGGTCGACGTCACCACGATGGCCAACTCGGTCGAGGCCCGCTCGCCGCTGCTCGACCAGCACCTGCTGGCCTGGGCGGCCGGGTTGCCGACCCGGCTGAAGGTCCGGGGCGGGACGACGAAATACCTGTTCAAGCGCGCGATGGCGGACTGGCTGCCGGCCGAGGTGGTCGACCGGCCGAAGAAGGGCTTCGGGGTACCGCTGGCCCGGTGGCTCCGCGACGACGTGCGCGAACTGGCGTGGGGTCTACTCACCGACGACACGGCGCGCGGGCGCGGCCTCTTCCGCCCGGAGGCGGTCCGGGCGATGCTGCGCCGCCACGCGGACGGCGCCGACGAGGGCCGGCACCTGTGGGCGCTCCTGCAGTTCGAGCTGTGGCACCGCCGCTTCCTCGACCGCGTCCCCGACCGCGTCCCCGACGGCGTCCCGGAACCAGTCGAATCGCCGCCCGCATCCCGGCCATGAGGCCGCTGTCCCAGACCGCTCGCAGTGTGGCGAACCGGCTGGTGCTCGTCGCGCTCGGCGGGGCGACCGGCATCATCGTCGCGCGGACCCTGCACCCGGAGGGCCGCGGTGCGTACGCGATCGTGGTGGCGATCGCTACCGCGGCGATGGCGCTCGGACACCTCTCGCTGGATCAGGCGGTCGTCGGGCTCTGGCCGGGCCGGGGCGAGGCCCTCACCGCCAACGGCGCGGTGCTCGGGCCGCTCCTGGGCGTTGGCGCCGCCGCCGGGGCGGCCGGGCTGGCCGCCGCCGGAGCGCTGGGCCCGCAGGCTACCCACGACCCCGCGGTGCTGGCGCTGGGCCTGCTGGCGGTGCCCGCCATGATCACCGTGTTGTATCTCGGCTCCGCGGTGACGCTCGCCGGCCGGATCCGCGTGGTCGACCGGTCGCAACTGCTGTCCGGCATCGTGCAGTGCGGGTCACTCCTGGCCGTCGCGGCGGCCGGCCGGATCAGCGTCGGATGGGTGATCGGACTGTGGACCCTGGCGATGGCGGTGCCGCTCGTTCGCCTACTGCCCGCCGCGCGGCCGCGGATCCGCCGCTTCGACACGGGCCTGGCCCGTCGGTCGCTGTCACTGGCCGCGCGCTACCACCCTGGCTCCGTCGCGCTGTACCTCACCCTGCGGCTGGACGTCATCCTGCTCGGCGCCCTGGCCTCCACCCACGCGGTCGGGCTCTACACGGTGGCGGTGACGTTCGCGGAGCTCGCCCGGATCCCGACCGACGCGCTGGCCCGGGCGTCATTGTCCCGCCAGGCGGTTGCCGACCTCACGGCGGTCGTGGCCGCGACGGTCAAAGCCACCCGCACCTCGACGGCGCTGGCCGCCGGAACGGTCGCGGCGCTGTGCCTCGCGGCGCCGGTGCTGCTGCCGGCCGGATACGGCGCCGAGTTCGCAGGGGCGGTGCCGGCACTGTTCGCCCTGGCGCCCGGGCTGTTCGCACTCGGCGCCGCACGGCAGGTGAGTGCCTATCTGGTCCGCCTGCACCGGCCGCTGACCATGTCCGCCGCGTCGGTGGCCGCGCTGGCGCTCAATGTCGTCGCGATCCTGGTGCTGGTGCCGCGCTGGGGCATCGTCGGCTGCGCGCTCGCGTCGTCGGCGAGCTACACGCTGATCGCCACGGTTCAGGTTGCCCGGTTCTGCCGGGCCAGCAGTACGCCGGTCTGGCGTCTGCTGCCCTCCCCCGCTCGGCTACGCCGACGACGGGCCGGCGACCCGCTCGAAGACGTATTCGTTACAGCCGATCCCACCCCCGCGCGTGATGAGGTGGCGTAGCTCGAATCCCTGAGCGACGGCGAACCTGAACACCTCCTCCGGCCGAGCCACCTCGAACGGATAGCCGCCGACCCAGTCGACCAGGTCGTGCCGGCGGTCCATGCCCCGGCGCCGCGGAGCCGGGGCGGTGCGCCGGCCCGGCTGGACCGCGTTGATGAGTGCCCACAGTGGACGGTGACGGCCCAGGTAGAGGCCGCTCAGGGCGACGAGGGCCAGTCGACCGGCCCGGCCCGAGCGGTTGTAGCGCCGCTTGACCCACCGCCAGATGTCGCTGACGAGCCCCTGGTCGTTGTAGACGGAGACGAACAGCCGGCCACCGGGCGCCACCAGGCCGGCCGCCGCGGCGAGCGCATCCCACAGGCGACCGGTGTGGTGTAACACGCCCCACGAGTACACGACGTCGAACCGGCCGAGCCCGGCGACGTAGCCGGGGTCGAGAATCGAGCCGGTCTCCACCGTCCAGCCGTCGCCCGGGGCGAAACGGCGGCGAAGTTCGGCGGCGGTCGCGACCGCTGCGGGGTCGAAGTCGAACGCATGCACGCGGGCGCCGAGACGGTGCGCGGCGAGCGAGAACAGGCCGCTGCCGCAGCCGATGTCCAGCAGCGACCGGCCGGTCAGGTCGATGCCGCCCAACGCCTCGGTCAGCGACACGGTCGCGGCGGCGATGCGCTCCTCGTCGACGAGGCCGGCGAACGACGCCCAGTTGGCGCCGAAGGCAAACCGTTTGCCTGCCTCGATCTCGGACGTGCTGTCAAGCATGGACCTTTTCCTTCCACCGTCCGGCCAGCAGCGTGCCGAGGCAGATCCAGAACACGCCGCTGACGGTGAGATTGGCCAGGGTGTTGGCGAAGAAGAGGTTGGCCGCACCGGCCGTAATCCCGGCGACCAGCGGCAGGAAGGCCGGCCCGGCCCGGGCAAACAGGCCGGCCCCGAGGACCACCAGGAAGAGCAGCAACGTCGCCACGCCCGTTTCGGCGGCCAACCGGAGATAGTCGTCGTGCGTGTTCATGTACAGGTCCACGTGCGGATCGGCGGCTGCGACCGCCGGGAACTCGCCATAGCCGATGCCCGCCACCGGATGCCGAACGGCCTCGACCAGCGCCAGCTGGGCCGCATCGAGCCGGACCCGGTTGTTGACGTGCAACTGCTCGGCATTCCGGCCGCTGACGACCGCGTCGGCGAGCGGGTTGGCCACCATGACGAGCACCGCGCCGGCCACCGCGGCCAGGGCCGCCCCAGCGACCTGGCGGCGCACCGGCTGCCCGGCGATGAGCGCGATCGCCACCCCGGCGGCCGTGGCGATCGCCGCGCCGCGCGAGTGGGTCTGCACGATCGCGGCCAGGCACACCGCGGATGGGACGAGCCACAGGAGCCGGCGCTCCGCGCGGGCCAGACCGACGCCGGCCGCGGTCGGCACGGCGAGCAGCGCGCCGAAATAGTTGGCCAGCAAGCCGACGCCCGACAGCCGGCCGCTGACGGCAACGCCCGCGACGATCGCGTACACCGCCGCCGCCGCACCGATGAGCACCACCACTCGGGCGACCGTGCGCGGCCTTGCCGGCAGCGCGGCGACCGCACCCACCAGGAGCAGCCCGGCGAGGAGGCCGGCCACGTCGGAGGTGCGTGTGCTCGGCCCGTCGCCGCGCACGCTGACGACCAGCAATATCGCGAGCGCCAGCAAGGCCAGATGCAGCCGGCCGAAGCGGATCCGCACGCCGGTACCGGCAACGGCGCGGCAGGCCACCGTGACCGCCAGAACGACGACACTGGCCACGATCAGGCTCAGGCCGCCGGCCAGCAGGCTGCTGACCACGCTCACCGGCACCAGCACCGGCACGAGCAGGCCCGGGTAGGCCAGGCCGACCGGGATCGCCAGCAACAAGGCGAGCCCGACAACCAGCAACGGGTAGCGCAACGCCAGGTAGGCGGCGGCCCCGCCGACGATCAGGCCCTCGAAAAGCCAGCCCAGACGCCGGCCAAGGCGCAGCGGCCGCCGGACACCGACCCCGACAACGCCCGCCACCATCACAACTCGTCATATTAGGTCCGTTTTGTGGCTTTGACACCTATTATTCGGCTCATGACCAGGGCCGACGAGATGGTCGCCCCCCTCCCCACACCCGCCGCCGCGACGACCGACGCGGCGGCGCACCGGCGGGCCGACGTGCAAGGCATTCGGGCCGTGGCGGTGGTGCTCGTCGTGCTGTACCACAGCGGCGTCGTGTTTCCGGGTGGCTTCGTCGGCGTGGACGTCTTCTTCGTCGTCTCCGGCTACGTCATCGGCGCGATGCTGCTTCGCGAGCTGAAAACCACCGGCCGGATCCGCCTGCGCTCCTTCTACGTGCGCCGGATCCGACGCCTGTGGCCTGCGCTCGCGGTCGTCACCGTTGCCACGCTCGTCGCCGCGGCGCTGCTGTTCAGCCCCATCGGCGACACGCAGGCGACGACCGGACGGGCCGCTTCGGCAACCGCGGTCCTCGCCGGCAACGCCTACTTCTACCTCTTCTCCGGCGGCTACTTCAGGCCGCTCGCCGAGAGCAATCCGCTGTTACACACCTGGACACTGGCCGTCGAGGAGCAGTTCTATCTGGTTTTCCCGGCCCTGCTCGGGCTGGCCTGGCTGGTGCTGCGCCGCCGACCTCAGCAAAGGCCGCGGGCACTGGCGGCGTTCGCGCTGACCGGTGTCGCGCTGTCCCTGGTCATTTCGGTCTGCCTCGCGTACCGCTGGATCCCGAACCTACCGAACGTGCATTTCCTCGCCGCGGGAGACGTCGGGCAGCGGTTCGCGTTCTACGCGCCGGTTGCCCGCGCATGGGAGTTCCTCGCCGGTGCGCTGGTGGCCGGGCTTGCCACGCGAGCGCTGCCCCGGCGGCTGCGGCAGGCACTGGCGCTCGCCGGTGTCCTCCTGCTGGCGGGATCCGCACTGGTACTGAGCGGTGACGACCCGTTCCCGGGCTGGCTCGCGCTGCTGCCGGTCGCGGCGGCCGTCGGCCTGCTGCTGGCCGGCTCCGGGTCAAACGCCGCGTCCACCCCGGTCACGGTGACCCGGTGGCTGTCGACCCGGCCCGCGGTGGCGCTGGGTGACCTGTCGTACAGCTGGTACCTCTGGCACTGGCCGGCGATCGTCGTCGCCAAGGCTTGCTTGCCCACCACGCCGGGCGTGGCGCTGGTGGCCGCGCTGGGCTCGCTCGGGCCGGCGCTCCTCACGTACACCTTCATCGAACGGCCGATCCACCGCGGCGGCCGGCTGGCCTCGCCGCGGGCGACCCTGGTCCTCGCCGCGGTGTGCGTGCTGGTGCCGGCTACCGGCGGGGCGGCCTTGGCGGCCGCGGCGGACCGCTCCTGGGCCGAGCCCGACGTCGCGGCGGTCCGGGCGCTGGTCGGACCGTCGCACATCGACATCACGACCGGCTGCGCCAACGTGGCGCCGCTCGGCTCGCCGCGGCGGCCGGCGTGCCTGTGGACGGTGCCCGACGCACGCGGAACCGTGCTGCTCATCGGCGACTCCAACGCCGGGCAATTCGCCGAGGCGGCGATCCTCGCGGCCCGGGCCGACGGCTACAACCTGCAGATCACGACGAGCGGCGGCTGTCCCTTCATGCATCGGGAGACCTACCCCAGCGTGGACTGCAAGCAGTACGTGGAAGGCAGCCTCGCGGCCATCGCCGCGCGCAACCCCCCGTACTCGGCGGTGGTCATCTCCAACGCCACGGTCTCCTACGTCAGCGGAAACCGGCCATGGCGGCTGCTGAGCGCGGCCCACTGGGACCGGCCGGCGGCGGTCGCGGCGTGGGCGGCCGACGCCGGTCGCACCGTCACCGAGATCGGCCGGCGCAGCCCCGTGCTCCTGATCGGCGCGATCCCGCAGTTCGCCGGCCTGCCCGGGTGCCTGGCGCCGCGGCTGTACGCGGCACCGGCGGCCGGCTGTGGGCACCTCGACCCGGCCGCGGCGCGCCGCATGCGTACCGACGTCGTGACGGCCGAACGCACGGCGGCCGAGCGGGCCAACGCGTCATACCTCGACCTCGGCGGCCGGCTGTGCAGCCCGAACGGCGGCTGCAGCGCGTTCGTCAACGGCGCGCTGGTCTACCGCGACGGCGCCCACCTCAACGTCGACGGATCGATGCTCTTCCAGGCCCCGCTGCGCGAAGCGGTCGCGCGAGTGGCCCGGTGAACGCCTGCGAACTGTCCTATTTACGAGTATTGTCAGAATTACTGGAACCCGGCGCTCAGGAGGGGGCATGCCCAGCGGCACCTATCTCGTCACGGGCGGGGCCGGGTTCATCGGTTCGCACCTCGTCGACGCCCTTCTGGCGGCCGGTGCCCGCGTCGTCGCGCTGGACGACCTGTCCACCGGCCGGCTGTCCAATCTGGACGGTGCGCGCACCCATCCGGAGTTCCAATTCGTCCAGGGTTCGGTGCTCGACGAGCTCGCCGTCGACGAGCTGGTCCACCAGTGCGAGACCGTCGTGCACCTGGCCGCCGCGGTGGGCGTCAAGCGGATCGTCGAACAGCCGCTCAAGTCCCTGACCACGAACATCCGCGGCTCCGAGATCGTCCTCGAGGCGGCCCACCGCTACCAGCGGAAGATCCTGCTGGCCAGCAGCTCCGAGATCTACGGCCGGAACTCCAGCGGCCCCCTGCACGAGGGCGCCGACCGGATTCTCGGCAGCCCGGCCGTCGTCCGCTGGGCCTACAGCACGGCCAAGGCCGTCGACGAGATCCTGGCCAACGCGTACCACCGGGAGCGCGGCCTGCGCACGATCGTGGTGCGCATGTTCAACACCGTCGGGCCCCGGCAGAGCCCGGCCTACGGCATGGTCGTCCCCCGGCTGGTCCGCCAGGCGGTGGCCGGCGCGCCGCTGACCGTCTTCGGCGACGGCCGGCAGACGCGCTGCTTCGCGCATGTGCTCGACGTGGTCGACGCGCTGCTCGCGCTGCTCGACCACGACCGCGCCGTCGGGGAGACGTTCAACATCGGCTCGTCCGAGGAGATCAGCATCCGGGCCCTCGCCGAGCTGATCATCGAGCGGTCCAGCAGCCCGTCCCGGGTCGAGTTGATCCCGTACGACCAGGCGTACGGGGCGGGATTCGAGGACATGGATCGCCGCGTACCGGACACGGGCAAGGTCCGCGCCCTGATCGGCTGGGCCCCGCGGTACACGCTGCACGACATCCTGCGGGAGACCGTCGAGGAGGCGCGGGGCGAGGTGCCCGCGGCGCTGGTTGGCCCATGAGTTGGCCGGCCGCTGTCATTGCCGCCGCTGGGCTGACGCTGGTCCTCACCGAACCGGCCCGGCGCGTGGCCCTCCGGCTGGGCCTCACCGACCGGCCGGCGCCGCACAAGGCCCACCGGCAGACGACGCCGTACCTGGGCGGGGTGGCCCTGGTGCTGGGCTGCCTGCTGCCGGTGGCCGTCCTCGCCCGCGCCTGGAGCC
>Ga0070684_100000675_pt1 | contig 23536 bp, 19 predicted proteins | sample KBSC723LmetaG_FD_65653 | JGI IMG/M metagenome (GOLD analysis project Ga0070684, IMG submission 65653) | Corn rhizosphere microbial communities from Kellogg Biological Station, Michigan, USA - KBS C7.2-3L metaG | ecosystem: Host-associated > Plants > Roots > Rhizosphere ...
TGAAAAGAAGCCCTGGGTGTCATGCACCTGCGTGCGGCCGCTGCTGAGGGAAACCGGAAGAGAGTTGGCGATTTTGTCGAAGGCGGGCTGATCATCGCCCGTCCCGATCACCAGGAAATCCTGCCCCGAGCCTGTCTTCATGGCCTCGGAGGTGGCTACGGTAACGCGCAGCGCGGGGAAGCCCGTCTGGCGGCTGAAGTGCCCCATGAGGGTGACGAACGTCTCAATCTCCTCGGGCGTGGGGCTGGCCGGCAGAACGACGGTAGTGTTCCCCAGGTCGGCAAAGCGGGTGAACGGAAATCCGGAGTTGGCGAAGATTTCGAGGTTGGGCAGCGGCGCGTAATGGGGATAGGGGCGCAGGTCGAGATAGCTGTCCTTGAGCACCGAGCCCATCATGTTGATGGGCGTGGAATCCTGGCAGTTGGATTTCTTGAGCAGTTGGAAGGTGAAGTCGAACGAGAGCGAGTTCGAGAACGGCCGCAGGTTCACAATTGGAACCGGAACTTCGAGCTCCGATTTCTTCGTGGTTTCCTGGCCCGGAGTGAGCGGCACCGAACCGAGGAACGCGTTATTGATGCGCACCTGCATGCTGGATATGGGGCCGATAGGAATGGAGTTATAGCGGTACGCGATATGAAGCAGCGCGTTCGGCTGGTCAGAGTAATAGAGGTCGGGCGGGATGCGGAAGTAGACGTTCAGGGGGGCCGATCCATCGCCCTGCAAGGCGTCGGAGGTGGCGTAGTCCCAGAGCGCGATCTTCTGATCCGGCTGTGCCCAGCGGGGCGCGTCATCGGGCGCGCGGCGGGCCTGCAGCTTGAGCGAGTCGATGGTGACCTGCGGCCCCTGCAGCACATCGGTGTGCATGGCCACGGCCTGCGCGGCCTGGATCACCTGTTGCGGATCGCCGCCGGCAATGACGAGCACCTTGCCATAAGGATCGTTGGGGTTGGTGCGCATCGCCACTGTGGGACCGCTGCCCAGGGTCAGGTTCATGGCCGCCGGCAGGGCCGATCCCTGGTCTGAGATGAGGACGACGTTACCCGCGGGAATGTCGCCAACGTGGACTGGAAAGCGCACCGGCCGGCCTTCGGAGATCATGCCGAAGTAGCTGGTCACGATACCCGCCGCCTGGATCGTGCTCATATCCGGCGTGCCGGTGAACACCACGGGAAGGCTGAGAGGGGCCACAACCGCGGGGTCGAGGAATGGCAGCGGCAACTGCTTGAGATCGTCGGCCAGCGGAAGCTGATCGCCCTGGATGTCGAGGTAGGTGCTGCGATGCACACGCGCCCATAGCGTGGTGTTGGCCGGGTCCTCGCACATGAGGGTGTAATGCCCGATGAACTCGGTGGTCAGCGCATTGTTGTGGACCAGGAGTTCCGGCGGAAGGTTGAAATCGGCCGCGCCCACCTCACCCGAACTTCTTCCCTTCCCGTCGGGCGTGGGTTCAATGGTCGCGAACAGTGTGCCGTTCAACATGAGCTTGATGTGGCTGATCTCGGGCAGCAGTCCGGGAGAAAAGGCATAGCTGACGTGGATCTTCGCAGAGCGCGGGACGTGGGTCTGCGGCAGCGTGAAGTAAACCGTGTGCGCGCTGTCGATGCCGTGCAGATCAATCTGCGCGGAACCGGTATCGCCCAGGCTGAAGCTGTCGCGGAACTGGCCCGAGCCCAGGGTGGCGGGCGCCAGGTGCGCCGTGGCCGCGCCGGCCTGCTCCCCACTGTGGCTGATAGCGGCCTGCGCATGCCCAAGCGCCGCAGCGCCACAGAACATGGCCGCAAGAGCAAGCAGAACAGATGTAGTGACGGGCAGGCTGCTCATCTTCTTCTTCTTTTTACTGTTGCGCGCGAACAGACTGGCCGCAGTCGCGATCAGGCCGTGCATGGAGATGCGGAAGATGCGAGTCATGCTGCGCAGCACGTTATCGCTTTCACGCGATTCGCCCCAGCCGAGCCAGGAATCCGCGCGGGAATACAGAACCATGGTGAGCACTTCCTGTTCCTCAATGGTCAGATCTTCGAATTTCACTCGCAGGACCGACCCCTCAGCGGAAACCGCGGTGGCGCGTAGTTCCTGATCGCCCGAGGGCATCGGGAAGACCAGGTGGACTTCGGTCAGGGGAGCCATTTCTATGGTCTGGCTGAAGCGGATGCTGGTCCCGCCCGAAGACATGTCGATGGTTTCGCCGCTTACAGCGGTTCCGTCGGGCAACTTCAGCATCACCGGCGTAACCATGGCGATGCGCACCGTGGTCCGCAACTGCTTCATCTCGCGTGCCACGGCGGTAGTGACTCCGAGAATCACAATGTTGAACAGCGACCACAGCACATTCATCAGCACCGTGCCCGGCCGATCCTTGTCCCACATGAAATAGCGCGGAATGGCGATGATGAGGCCGGCGACATTGAACAGGAGCAGGATGAGGAACGGCTGCGCGATGCGGGTGTCGAAGAATGTGCGCCGAACCACGCCGCCCTTGGCGGTCACGTTGAATTTGCCCAGCTTCGGATTGATGAGGGCCATCATGGTGGGCAGAAGTATGTAGGGCGAGAGAACGGTTTCGTAAATCTCATTCCAGAAGGAATGGCGGTGCTCGCCCTGGATCCTCGAATTGGTCACGTTGGAGAGGATCAGGTGAGGCAGCGCGTAAGCGAGGATGGCCGCCCAGTATCCCGGCACGTTGGTGTGCGACAGGATGAGGTAAATCAGCGGCGCGGTGAGGAAGATCAGGCGCGGCACCGCGTAGAGGAAGTGCATCATCGCGTTGAAATAGCAAAGGCGCTGCGGCCACTTGAGCCCCGGCGCGAACAGCGGATTGTCAGTGCGAAGAATCTGGATCATGCCGCGGGCCCAGCGGATGCGCTGACCCACGTGCGCGGAAAGGCGTTCCGTCGCCAGGCCGGCCGCCTGCGGAATATTGATATACGCGGTGCCCCAGCCATTCATCTGCATGCGCAGCGAGGTGTGGGCGTCTTCGGTGACGGTTTCTACGGCGATGCCGCCGATTTCGTCGAGGGCGGTGCGGCGGAGGACAGCGCAGGAGCCGCAGAAGAAGGTCGCGTTCCAGAAATCGTTGCCGTCCTGCACAATGCCGTAGAACAGCTCGCCTTCGTTGGGAATGACGCGGAACTGCTGCAGGTTGCGCTCGAACGGATCGGGCGAGTAAAAGTGGTGCGGCGTCTGCAGCATGGCCAGCTTCGAATCGCGCAGGAACCAGCCCATGGTCATCTGCAGGAAGCTGCGCGTGGGAACGTGGTCGCAGTCGAAGATGGCCACAAACGGAGAGGACAGCGATTTCAGCGCGGCGTTGATGTTGCCGGCCTTGGCGTGCTTGTTATCAGGACGCGTCTTGTAGCCGATGCCCGCCTCGAACGCGAACGCCTCGAACTCCGGCCGCCGTCCGTCATCGAGGATGTAGATGTGCAGCTTCTCGGTCGGCCAGTCGATATTGAGCGCGCCCAGCGCCGTGTAGCGCACCACGTCCAGCGGCTCGTTATAGGTGGGGATGAGAACGTCGAGGTGCGGCCACTCGGATTCATCGTCGGGAAGGGCCACGGGGGCGCGACGCAGCGGCCAGATCGTCTGGAAATAGCCCAGAAAGAGAATTACGAACGCATACAACTCAGCCAGAATCAGGCTGCAGATGAAGAACGCGTCCAGCGCGCCCCAGTGATTTGCCGGGTCGCGAAAGAACTGCACGGTCTGCGAAATGCGCCAGAAGCCATAGCGGAACGTGCAGAACATCGACATCATCATCAGCGTGAGCGTGACCAGGTAGGAGTCAGAACTCCGCGAGAGCGCCAGCGCCATTAAGAGGGTTAGCAAGCCGCCCACGGCTTGTTGCGGCCAGGTGAGAGGCAGAACGGCCAGGAAATAGAAAACCACCATTCCCGCCGCGAGAAAGACAACCCGCAGCAGCCTGGTGATGAAGTTTTCTCCTGCCCCGATGTCCTGCCAAAGACCTGATGCCGTCATCTCTCACTCCACCGCACGCCGCGGAAGCTGTTGCTGGTGGGCGGCACAAGGCTCTTGACCCAGCCCGCAAGCGCTGCAAAGTCATCGCTTGCCGCCGAGTTGGGTGCATAGTCGACCACGGTCATGCCCTCGGCCAGCGCCTCGCTCACGGCCGGAGTGCGGCGCAGCGAAAACGGCAGAAGACGATCACCCAGTTGCTCGCGGAGAACCTCGCGCACATCCAGGTGGAGGGGAAGAGACGGATCGAATTGATTCATCACATAGAACGGCATCACCGGGTGGCCGGTAGCGCCGGAGTTGCGCTGAAAGAAGGCGTCAATGGAGCTGACGCTGACCACCGAGCTCATGTCGGGAACCACAGGTACCAGGACCGTCGGGCCCATGCGCAGCACGCGGCGGGTGACGGAACCGGAAGCAGTCGCCAGATCGACCAGGATTCGGCTGGAGGCATGGCCGTTGCGAGAGATCTCCATCCCCAGCGGCTCCTGCGGTGCGTTTTCCGGCCCCAGGTTTTCGCAGTCCATGGTGAGCAACTGCACCGGCGCATCGCCGCTGTTACCGGGCGCGGTGAACGTGCGCAGCACTCCGGGGCGCTGGTCACGGGCTCCGAAGAAGTAAGGAAGCAGGCCGTACGCGGCGGTATCCACCAGCATCACGCGCTCGCCGCGGGCTGAAAGCGCGCGGCCAAGAGTGGCGACAAGACTGGTTTTTCCCACTCCGCCGGCCAGGGAGAAGACGGCGAGAACAGGCGCCCGTGCCGGTTGCGGTGCCTGGGCGGGTTCCGGCTGGGGCGAGGCGCCCGAGAACACTCCCTTGAGCGCAAACCAGCGCGAGGTAATACGGTCGCGCGATGCCTGCAGCGTATCCTCAGGAGCGCGCGGCACCGGCGCCGAAGCAATGGTGTTGCGATCGGCCGCGAGCCATGCGGGACGAACCGCGTTCTCGCGCTGGTCGACCGGCATCCAGGGACGGTTCGGGACGGGCATTTCCTCCCGAGGGGCCGGGGTATAGGGCTGGGCGGCGGCATACTGCGGATAGGGAGCGGCCTGAGGGGCAAAATAGGCCGGTGCCGGCTGGTAGGCCGGGAATTGCTGCGCATTGGGATAGGGATTTACCGGGGCAAGCGAGGGAGCCGGGTTGTAGACCGGCTGCGGCGGCGGAGGTGCCCACGCACGCTGCTGTGCCTCCTGCTGGAGTTGGGCGGCGCGTTCCGCGGCTTCCTTTTCGGCGCGCTGACGAACTTCCATTTCAGCCTTGCGCTGCATTGCGAGGGCGCGCTGCTGCTCTGCCCGCTGCTCGGCCTCTGCCTCCTCGCGCGCGCGGATCCGTTCGGCTTCAATGGCCTCCTGGACACGCTGCCGCGCTTTTTCCCGGGTCTGCGCACGCGACGCCGAGAAATCGCGATACTTCGCCCCGTGCAGATTGGCCCACGAATAGAGCGTGGCTACGTCTTCGGGTGTTTCCTGGGAATCGCTGAGTGCCCTCTGGTCCGCCATTTGTCTTCCCTCGCCCCTCAGCGCTGAATTTCGGAAGGTCCTGTGCCATGCCCGTCAGCTTGCCTGGGACTTGGGGGACTCCGGAAGATCGCGGAGGAGTTTGCAACCCGATGTTAGTGCGCCATTGTTGTCAAAACAATAACACTACGAACAGTAGTTTCCTACCACTTTCAGGGCATCGGGAATCCAGATAGGCGACGGAAAACCCCTGTAAATCCAAGACTTGCCACGAAAGGAACCGAGGCGTGCACGCTAAAGTAACCCGTTGGTAACTGGAATCTGCACCTGGCATTCCGTACTACGCAAAAAGGCGGGCACGCGAGGGTTCGGCGAGAAGTGAAAGGAGGGAATTTCGGGGCAGGCGGCCGCGGTGTGGTGAGCTCGCTGGGACTCGAACCCAGGACCCACGCCTTAAAAGGGCGTTGCTCTACCAACTGAGCTACGAGCTCGTTCAAGGCCGCTTCTCTAAAGCTAGCATACGAGCGCAGTTGGGAGCGGATGGCGGAATTCGCCAAGCCGGATTTAAGCTACTTCGATTCTGCCCCGCCTGGTCCGTCGCCGTGCGCACTGCAGCGCAAGACACCGAGGTTCCGGCTGAACGGGCCGACTCCGCCGCGAACCTGGTGCGCCATGACGCGCGTGATCTGATGCAGATGCGTGATGTCGTGGGCTGCCCAGGTGTTGAGCAGGTTGGCGAGCGTGACCTTGCCCAGGACCTGGTGGACGCAGGTGCGGTCCATATCCGCGTCGGTGGGCGCCAGCGAGCGCAACTTGTCGAGGCTTGCCGCGCGCAATGCGGCAAACTCGTCGAGGAGTTCGGCCATGGGCTTGTGCTTGCAGGTATCGCGCCGGCCCTCGCGGTTGAAGGCTGGAAACGGCTGGCTTTCGCCGTGCTCGAGCAGGTGGGTAATCCAGTCGGTTGACTCGGCGTGGGAGAGGTGGGCTACGACTTCCCGAGGGCTCCAGCTCTCGCCCCCCTCGTTGGTGTCGGTCCACTCGGGCGGCAGGCCGCGCAGCAGTTCGTCGAGCGCGCCGGGGGTGCGCTCCAGCAAGGCGATGATGTGTTCGAGATGATCGTGCATAGGGTTCTCGAGCGGTGAGTTCGTGATGGCTAGAGATTAATATCGATCATCCCCGTCGCCGTCAACTGTTCGGTTAATCCGGCTCGAGTTCAGGAGCTGTGGCCATTGCACTGCAAAACGCCCAGAAACTTGCTCCACGGGCCGACGGACTCGCGGTATTGGTGCGCCATAACGCGGCTGATCTGGTGGAGGTGAGTCAGGTCGTGGGCCGCCCACGTGGCCAGCAACTGGCTCAGCGAAACAGCGCCCAGGGCGGGATGCAGGCCGCGGCGTTCCATCTGCGCCGGGCCGAGATCCAGCTCCCGGAGCTGGTCGAGGCTGGCTGCTCGCAGTGCGGCGAACTCGACGAGCAGCTCACTCGTTCCCTTGCGCTGGATTTGCTCACGCTGCGGTAGCCGGTCGAAGGGCGGAAACGGCCGCGATTCGCCGAACTCCAGCAAGTGGCGGACGCGGGGCATCCAGTCAGCGCGCTCAGCGTGCGCGAGGTGCGCGACGGTTTCGTGCGGGGTCCACGAATCGCCGCCTTCATTCCGGCCGATCCACTCCTCGGGCATACCGCGGAGCAGTTCGTTCAACGCTCCCGGGGTGCGCTCGAGCAGGGCAATCGTGTGCTGCAGGTTGTGGGTCATAAACAGGGTTCAGGATAGTGGAAGGACGTTGCGCAGACTGGGGCGACGCAGATAAATTCCCAGCCACGCAATTGCGGCGAACAGAACCGGAAAGATGGTCTCGAACATCGGGTTGTTGACGCGCATCTGGATGGCTACCGCTCCCCCGAGATATCCAGTCAGCACGACCGCGCCCAGCACCGCCGTGCGTGGAATCGCATAGAGGATCGTGCAAAGCAGCAATAGCGCGCCAATCGTCACGCTCTGGCTGATCGGAATGCCGAGTTTCGCGAAGGCGTCGGTCACCTGCACCGGCTTGGCGAACTTGCCGATCGCGTCAAAGAGCAGAAACAGAACGACGAGGCCGGTCAGAACCCAGCCGGTCCAGAATGCCCCTTTGGAAACGGCCGGCGCCGCCACACTTTTAGTCGCAGTCATTGCCATATCGACCTCCTCGATTTGAGTCGTTTTCCGGCGGGGAACGCCGGCCCTACTTAGTGGGAACCAGGATTTCAGTGACCAGCTTTTCGGCGGGCGTAACCTTCGGATCGGTCACATAGTTCTCGATATACCAATCCTCGCGAGTCTCGATTCCCTGCTCCTGAATCAGTTCGAAGACCCGGCTGCTTGCCTGCCCAAGCAGGCTATACGGCCCGGTCAGTGTGAATTTGCTGTACTTGCCGCCTTCAAAAACTTCGTACTGCAGGCCCTTGGGCAGTTCTGAAGGCGGAGCCTCCAGCGAGAATCCGGCGCGGTAGGTCTTCGACCAGAGCTTGTACAGGCTCATGTAGCCGGCAACCCGGTTGCGCAGCGTGAGCTCGGGGAGAAGCCCGTGGGCCTCGCCCCAGGCCTGGGGAGCGCTGACCGGAAACGGCCCCACCTTCTCGACAAAGACGTAGTAGGTCTGCGGCCAATTCATGATTTCGGGAACTTCTGTGAGGTCCATTGCGTTCTCCCTTGAGGGTAACTGTGACTCTAACTCAGCCCAGGACCGGAGATTCGATTTTTTTGCTTTCGCGAGCTGTTTTCTGCGGTTGAAAGAAGACGCCCGGCCGGCTATGAAAATCGTACCTGCGAGATTCAGAACTGGGCTACACTGGTGCGCAGGAATAGCCGTGCCGGAATGGCACGCGAAAGGTAGACGAGCAGGATGAAGAACATTGTCCGCGGCATCATGATGTTTTCCGCTTTGGCAGGCGCCCTTACATTGAGCGCGCAAACCGCCGACACCACCACGCCAACCGCCGATGAAATCATCGCCAAGTACGTGGCGGCCGTGGGCGGCAAGGACGCCATCAGTCAGGTGAAATCGATCACCATGGACTCGACCATGTCGGTAATGGGCAATGAGGCGCCCAGCACCACCATCGTACTCGACGGAGTCGGTCGCAAGATGGAGACCGAATTCAACGGGAGCAAGATCGTGCAGTGCGTGAATGCCAAGGGCGGATGGAACGTGAATCCGATGGCCGGCGCCACCGATCCCACGCCCATGAGCGACGATGAGTACAACGCGGTGAAAGACGACATCTATGTGGGCGGCGGCCTCTACGACTATGCCGCACGCGGGGCGAAGGTCGAGCTGGTGAGCAAGGATGCGGATGGATACAAGCTCAAATTGACCTCCAAGGACAAGGTGGAAACGAACTTCGTGATCGACCCCACCACCTATTTCATCAAGAGCGTGAGCCGGAAAGGCGATATGCAGGGCCAGGAGGTGGATGTGACCACCAGCTTCTCCGACTACCGTAAGACGGATGTCGGATTCCTGATGCCATACGCGATGGATATCGATTTTGGTGGGCAGTTCCAGTTGAGCCTGGCGGTGAAGAAGATCGAGCTGAACAAGACCATCGACCCGGCAGTATTCGAGATGCCCAAGGCGCCGGCTGCCACCCCGGCTCCGGCGGCGGCTCCCGCGGCCACGGCACAGTCGCCCTCGCATTGAAATAGGGCTATAGACGAACAGGCCCGCCGTTCCGCCGAATGGCGGGCCGTGTTGTCTTTGCTCTTCTGTCTGTCATTCCCGCAGGGAATCTGCTGTTTCTCGTCCCATTACGCAGTCGGCTTTTCCGGGGCGGGCATTGAAGCAAGGTAGAGCTGCGCGAACTGTTCGCCGTACTCCTCCACCAGTTCCCTCACCCGCTCTGCCTGCCCGGAGCGCACGATCAGGCCCGCATGATGATGCTTCTTCATGCGGTACACGATTTCGGGCGCGTTGAACTGCGAAGTGTCCGGCTCCGCGGTCTGCGCCAGGCACAGAACGCTGCCAGCGTACTCGGCACGCGTTTCCGGCAGTTCATAAGGCAGGCCGCGCATCGCACAGACCTCAATGCGCGCCCACTCCCGCCAGAGGTTCACTCCTGTAGCGGCCTGCACCAGGTCGGCAATAAACGCTCCGCCGACTCGCGCCGCGATCTCAAGAAAATACAGCCTTCCATCGGCGTGGGCACGAATGTATTCAGCATGGGTCACGCCGCGCACCATGCCCAACGCGGGCGCGAGCGCGGCATTCAGCTCAGTGAGTTGCTTCCAATCGGAACTGTCGCGGTCGACGGTGCGCGTGGTGAACACGCCGCCCTCGTGCATCACCTGCATGGGGGGCCGGCCATATTGGTGCACGCACGAGAACATCACTTGCCCGCGGCTGATCACGGAATCGACATGGAAGATGTCTCCGGGCACAAACCGCTCCAGCAGGAAGTGCGATTGCCTGTCTGCCAGCTCATCGAGCTGACGCCAGAGCTGGTCGGGCTCGTGAATCTTGCGAATGCCCAGGGCTGACGCCTCTGAGCGCGGTTTGAGCAGCCAAGGCGCGGGCACATGGTCCATGTATCCGCGCAATTCGTCGTAATTCAGTACGCGGCAGAATTCTGGAACAAGGAAGCCGGCGGCGCGCGCCCCCACGCGCATGGCCAGTTTGTCGCGGTAGAAGGCGGTGGTGGTGAGCCCCATGCCGGGCGCCCGCCAGTGCTCGCGGATGGCCGCGGCGGTCTCCTGATCGAACTCGTCCATTGCGGCCACAGCGTCGAACCGGCGGCCGCGCGCCATCCAGTTCACGGTGTTGAGAATCTGCTCGCGGGTCATGTTCTCGGGCATGAGCACGATATCCTCAAGCACGTCGCGCGGCCAGTCGGCATCGCGCAGCTTTTCCACGGTAAGCAGCGTCGGCCGCACGCCCATTTCCGAGCATTGGCGGATGAAATCCTGCCCCTTTTCGTAGGTGGAAATGCAGAGAATTCGCTCTGTTGTGTCGGCCATGGACAACCTCATTCCGTCTGGACTTTGGACCCGGCGGCAGCGATAGTTCTACCATAGTTCTTTTGCCACACAAGGGAACGGCGCATGTTTGCGGCAAACTCGATCCTCTATCTGCACGACACGTTCACCAAGTGGTGGCACGACCATGCCCAGCCCGGCCCGCGCGACTGGCACGATACGCACGGCCGCGTGCAATGGCATTCGCGCATCGAGTTGCACCACCGCGCGAACTTCGAGCTATGGCACATTGAGGACGAAGCGCGCAAACCGGGCGCTACCGATGCGGAGATCGCCGAAGCCAAGCGGCGCATTGACCGGGCCAATCAGCGGCGAAACGACCTGACTGAGAAGCTGGACGAGGCCCTGCTGGAGCAGTTGTCGCCCCTGGGACTGCCCAATCTCGATGCGCCCCTGCACTCGGAATCGCCCGGGCTGATGATCGACCGCATGTCGATCCTGGCGCTGAAAATCTACCATACGCGGGAGGAGATCAGGCGCGTCGACGGTCCGCCCGGACACGCCGAACGGAACTGGTCGCGTCTGCTCATCTTGGAAGAGCAGCTCAGCGACCTGGCGCAGTGTCTCGATGCCCTGTGGGACGACACTATCGCCGGCACGCGCCGCTTCAAGCTCTACCGGCAACTGAAAATGTACAACGATCCGACGCTCAACCCGGCGATGTATGGCGGCCGCGATCGTTAGAATGGGCCAGAGTCTCAGGTCACGCCGGGGAGCCTCCAATTTGACGCAAAGGGGGCTTGTGCGTATAAAGATGGCCTGAGCGCAAATCATTGGTCCAACACGCGGCAAACGCCTGACAGCCGTGGTTGCTGGACGCGCGGACGGTAATGGTAAAAACAAAAATGCAAGAGGCCAAGACCGCGGCGCCGAGCCGCAAGAAGTCATCCGATACGGCTGCAAAGTCCCACGCGCAGGCGAACGCATCCGCCTACCAGCAGTACCAATCAGCCGTGCAACTGGTGCAGCAGGGGAAATATGAGAAAGCTGCGGGCGCCCTGGAAAAATTTCTCCCCAGCGCGCCGCCTGAGCTGACCGAGCGCTGCCGGATGTACATTGTCACCTGCCACCGGCAGATGGAGCAGGCCGCGCTGGCATTCGCTACTCCCGAAGAGCGCTATGACTACGCGATCTCGCAGTTGAACCAGGGCCTCTTTGAAGAGGCGCGGGAACAACTGGGGACCCTGGCCCAGGATGCTCCTGGCGCGGATTACGTTTTTTACGGGCTTTCAGTGCTCGACAGCATGACTGAAAGACCGCAGGAGTGCCTGGCAAATCTGGCTCGCGCCATCGAGCTGAACCCACGCAACCGCCTGCAGGCTCGGTCCGACAGCGATTTTCAGAACATGTTCGACGACCCGCGGTTTACTGAGCTGCTGTATCCCGAGGTTCCGTAGAGACACGACGGGCTGCGTTCCGCGAGCGTGCGTCCTCTTGAAACGGCACGGGTGCGGGTCGGCGTGTTTTGTTTTACTTACGCATATCCGCCCGGTTGGGCGGAACTCTTTTGCCCTTGGCTACGTCTCTTATTCTTGGAGATTGGATTGCCAAAAATCACCCCTTTGGAACTGGAGCCGGAAATCCGGGTCGCTTCGTTGCGTGTAGTCGCCATGGGCGGCGGCACCGGCCTCTCCACGCTATTGCGCGGACTCTGCCGCCACGTGTCGCACCCCGCCTACGCTCCTGTTGCCGAAGAGTCGATTGCAGACCTCGCCGCGGTTGTCTGCGTCACCGATGACGGCGGTTCATCCGGCAGGCTGCGCAAGGATTTCAACATGCTTCCACCCGGCGACCTGCGCAACTGCATGGTCGCGCTCAGCGAGGAAGGCGATCTGCTGGCGAAATTGTTCGGCCATCGCTTTCGCGCGGGCGATGCGCTCGAGGGCCACAGCTTCGGCAACCTGTTTCTGGCCGCGCTGACCGAGATCACCGGCGACTTTGCGCACGCGGTGCAGCTTTCGTCGAAGATTCTGGCCACGCGGGGAAGCATTTTTCCGGTCACCACCACCAACGCCACTCTGGTGGCTCGCATGAACGACGGCACACTCGTGCGCGGCGAGACGAACATCAACGCCAGCGACGGGCTGATCGACGAGTTGATGATCGAACCGGCGAATCCGCCCGCTTTACCAGAAACCCTTGCGGCCATCGACCAGGCCGATCTCATCACGATCGGGCCGGGCTCGCTTTACACCTCCATCATTACGAATCTTCTGGTGGACGGCATTCCGGCCGCGCTGGCGGGAGCGCGCGGGCTGCGTGTGTTCGTGTGCAACCTGATGACTGAAGCCAATGAAAGCCTCGGCCTTACGGCAGCGGAGCACATTGAGAAGATCTACGAGCATGCCGGCGCGCCCATTTTCGATTACGCACTGGTGAACACGGCGCGCTTTCAGCCGGAGACGCTGCAGCGCTATGCCGCGGAAAATGCGTCGCCGATTGAAGCCGATATCGATCGCATCGAGGCGTTGGGCGTACGGTGCGTGACCGGCGATTTCGCCAGCGAAGGCGCCGTGGTGCGTCATGCCGCGGGGCGCGTAACCGGCGCATTGCTTGCCCTGGGACAGGCTCACCTGGCGCGCCGCGCCTGAGGCCGCTTGCGCGCCCGCGCATGGACGTCCCACATCCCGCAATCAGAATCGTTGGCCGGCTCCAGGATCAATCGCGCTTGTTAAAGGTCGTATCCCGACCTTTGCCAAATAGCCTGCAAAGGAATGACTTTTTAGTCATATACCAGCGATCTTGCCTCACCTAGGGATCGCCCTAGTTATTCTTTTCAGCTACAAACCCTAGTCTGGGAATGGAACGACGCGATGGTTTCTAAATCCTGGAAATCCTGCATTCATAGCGAGAACCAGGGATATCGCGGCGTTCGGTGATATTTCAATGTAGTTCAGCAAGCAAATTGCGCTCCGTCGCATGACCCACTTTTGACCGGCTCTGCCAATTACAAGCGTCAACTGAGTGCATGCCATGAATACTCATTCTCAGATCTTGGTGGTCAGCCGTGACCAGATGCTGTTACAAACACGGCGCCTGATCCTGGGCACATATTTTGAAGTGGAAGCTGCGGGCCGGATATCGGAGGCGGGATCTATCCTCGCCAAGCGTGACTTCGACCTGATCGTGTTGTGCGATACCTTATCCGATACCGAGTGCGAGCAGATCGCGCAAATGGTGCGCGACCAACGCCCGCAACCCACACTGCTTTCCATTCTGGGTCCGGGAACCAAGGGGCATGAGCGAGAAGTGGGGCGGAAGCTTACGTTGGCAGGCGGACCGCTGCAGTTGCTCAGGGAGTGCGCGGACGTGCTCGGGCAGGATCTGCGAACCAAACAGCGCAGTATGACAATTCAGTAAGCGGCAGAACCCGATCCGGTGAAGGCTTGAGGGCGCCCCTGGTCCTCCGTGGTGCGCTTCAGTTGCCCGCAGGCGGCGAAGATATCGCGGCCGCGTGGACGCCTCAGATATACCGCAACGCCTTCCTGCGCCAGCACACGTAGAAACTCATCGACGGCCGCCGCGGAAGGCGTTGCGTAGGGCACGCCAGGCCCCGGATTCCACGCAATCAGGTTTACCTTCGCGGAAAGCCCTGTGCGCCGCACCAGGCGCGCAACTTCGCGTGCATGGTCCGGACCGTCAGTGACTCCGCCGAGAAGGACATATTCGAAAGTGATGCGCTCGCGCGGCCGCAGGCGCACCTGCCGCACCGCATCGACAACAGAGTTAATGGGCCACTTGCGGTTGATGGGCATGATTTCGCCACGCACTGTGTCATTGGGCGCGTTCAGGCTGATGGCCAGTTTGGGCCGCGTCTCTGGCGGTTCAAGCGCGAACCGCTCGATGCCGGGAACAATCCCGGAAGTGGACACCGTCATGCGCTGAGGACTCATGCCGGCTTCGTGCACCAGCAGCCGGACCGCGCCTATGAAGTTTTCGTAGTTCAGGAACGGCTCGCCCATTCCCATGAAAACCAGGTTCATGCGGTCGCGCCCAATGGCCACCTTGTGCCGGTCGAGTACGGCGATGACCTGCCCGGCAATTTCGCCGGCGGTCAGGTTCCTCTGCAGGCCAAGTTTCGCGGTGAGGCAGAACTGGCAATTGACAGCGCACCCCACCTGGCTGGAGACGCAGATGGTGGAGCGGCGCCTCCTGGGCGAAGCCCGCTCGGCGGGCTTAGTCGGAGCACCTGCGTCGTCGAGATCGGCGACGGCATCGCTGCCATCGCCGGTTTCGCCCTCGTCGCCTTCGGGCATCCAGACAGTTTCGACCGTGTCGGCGCCGGCGTGGCCTTCCACCAGGTACCGCTCCGTGCCATCGACCGAGCGGAAGACGCGCGCAATACGCGGACGCCCTACCGCCCAGCCGGCAGCCTCGAGTCGTTCCCGCAGAGTGCGGGGCAATGTGGAAATCTGCTCGACCGCCGTAACCCGTTGGGAATAGAGAGACTTCGCAATCTGCTCCCCGCGATAAGCCGGCTCACCCAGTTCGGCGGCGAGCGCAGCAAGCTCCGCGCGGCTCATTCCAAATAGAAACTTAGGCTCTGAAATTGGCGTTTCACTGAGCGAAACGAGTTGTAGAGGATCGGCAGTCACGCTACTCTTCAGACTAGTTCATTTGCTCCCGCGATGCAGCCGCGCAGGCACAATCGCCATCCAAGTGAGAGCAATCGCCGGCGCGGCATTCGAGCGCGCACTGGGCGACCCTCCCTCGCAGTTCCTGAACCGCTGGCCCTGGAATTGAATCGAATCAGGTAGAAGATGAGCATTGAGCGTAATCTCCGGCGCACCGTGCTGCCCAACGGTTTGATCGTGCTGACCGAACGCATGGATCACCTGCGGTCTGTAGCCATGGGTGTATGGATTAAATCGGGTTCCCGCGGCGAGGCGGCCGAGACCAACGGAATCTCACATTTTGTTGAGCACATGGTATTTAAGGGCACCCGCAACCGGTCGGCCCAGCTCATCGCTCGCGAAATGGACTCGATCGGTGGCAATCTCGACGCCTTTACGGGCAAAGAGACCATCTGCTTCAACGTCAAGTCGCTGGCTGATCACGTTCCCCTCGCGCTCGACGTGCTGGCTGACCTGGTGCTCAACCCTATCTTCGCCTCCACAGACATTGAGCGCGAACGCGGGGTCATTCTCGAAGAGATCAAGATCGACGAGGACAATCCAGATGTCCTTGTGCATGAGCTGTTTACGCAGAATTTCTGGAAAGATCATCCCCTCGGCAAGCCGATTCTCGGGACCACCGCCACTGTGGCGCGGCTGGACCAGCCGAAGCTGCTGGACTATCACAGCGGCCGATTCCACGCCGGAAACATGGTTTTTTCCGCAGCCGGGAACCTCGAACACGACCAGTTCGTCGAAGCAGTCGCTCAAAAGTTCGCGCCCCTGAGCAGCGGCGAGCCTCTGAGCGAGCTGCCCGCCCCGCAATCCAGCGCGCGCATCCTGCTGAAAAACAAGAAGGCGCTGGAACAGGTGCAGATCTGCATGGGCGTGCCTGCGCCGCCGATCACCGACTCAAACCGGTTTACAACGCTGATTCTGAACACGGTGCTGGGCGGCGGCATGAGCTCACGGCTATTTCAGACCATCCGCGAAGAGCGCGGCATGGCGTATTCGGTGTTCTCAGACCTGAGCCCCTACCGCGACACGGGAACCCTGTGCGTCTATGCCGGCACCTCCGCGGGCAAGGCACTGGAATGCATCGAGCTCGTTCTGGCCGAGTTCCGCAAGCTCAAGGAAGAACCCCTGAGCGATGAGGAACTGACCCGCGCCAAGGATCAGCTCAAGGGGAATATTCTCATGGGCCTCGAGAGCTCCAATTCCCGCATGGCAAACCTTGCGCGGCAGGAAATCTACTTCGGGCAGTTCTTCACCGCGGACGAGATCATCGCGCGCATTGAAGCAGTGCAGCCCGCCGAGGTGCAGGCCATGGCACAGCGCCTGTTCGATCCCGAGCGGGTCGCGGTCACGCTGCTCGGCCGCCTGGACGGGATCAAACTCAACCGGCAGCGGCTTGTGTGCTGAGGTTCGGGGCTCTCCCGACGAGCCCCGAATTATTCCAGAAAGTATTGTTTGACCTCCGCTCGCGGCGCGTAGTACTGTCCGGTTCGACTTCTCTTCCCCAATCCTGAACCGGAGAACACCAGCATGCGCATGATGATGCAGATCAAAATGCCTATCGAGCCGTTCAATTCGCTCGTCCGCAACGGAAGCGCGAGTGCCAAAATCCGCGCCATCCTCGAAGAACTCAAGCCCGAAGCCGCATACTTCACCGCCCAGAACGGCCACCGCGGCGGCATCGTGATTGTCAATCTCGACAATCCATCGGACATTCCCCGCTTCGCCGAGCCGTTCTTCCTCACGTTCAACGCCGAAGTGAGTTTCCAACCGGCAATGACGCCGGAGGATCTGGGCCGGGCAGGACTGGATGAGTTGGGAAAGAAGTGGTCCTGAGCAACTGATCCGCCATGTTGATCGAAATCCAGCTTCCGGCGCGAGCCGCGGCGCCACATTTCTGCGTCCCGCGCCGGAATAGAACTTCCGCATCGTTCGAAGGCGGATGCAGCTTCGCACCGAATAGCCGGATCGGCAGTTAATCCTGCGCCGGGTCTGTCGTCGCGCTCGTGGCCGAATTGCCGCCCACCTGCGGCCTTGCGCTGCGCGTTTTCGATTCGCCGGGTTGCGCCAGCGTCTCCGCATCCAACTCGTGTTCTTCGCGGTAGTGCTCGATGGGCATTTTCCCGTCCCACCAGGCGGTGTTCATGGGGTACACGTCCGGATCGAAGAATACCTGGTAGAAGTGCCACACAAGGATGGCGAGGGTGGCGAGAATGGCCTCGTAGAAGTGAATAGCGGTGGCCACATCGACCAGCCAGCGGGCCAGCAGATTGCCCACCCACACCTTTGCCCACAGCATGACGCCGGTCAGGCCCATCAGTCCGGTGCCCCACACCAGCGCCCAATACTCTGCCTTTTCCGCGTAGTTGAATCGCCCGAACTTTGGCTTGTCCGCGCGCAGATGCAGGTAATAGAGCATCGCATTCACCGCGTCGCGCAGGTCGCGCGGACCGGGCGCCAGATCGCGCACGAGGCGGCGCCCTTCGCGGGCCGCGGCGAGATAGAAGACGTGATAGACGCCCGCTGCGATGAGCACCACTCCTGCGACCCGGTGCACCACGCTGCGCAGCCGTTCACTCATATGCAGCAACTGAGCGAACCACGAGTCGGGATACTTCAGCGCGAAGCCGGTGATCACCAGCACCAGGAAGCTGACCAGCAGAATCAGATGCTGCCACCGCTGGTTTGACGTCATGCGCACCACGGTCATGGTGTGCGCCTTCTTCCGGTCTGACAGCTTGCGGCGCCAGATGACCAGGTTGTGCAATGCCATGAAGCCGATGACCAGCACGATGAGCGGAATGTAGATCATTCGCACCCAGCGCACGGTGTTTGCGCCGATGTCGGCGCTGAATGAGCCAGATCCGGCGGCTCCATCCTGCATGTGCACCTTGGTGAGAGTGAACTTCGCGGTCACGCCTTTGTGGCACTTGCCGCAAGTGGCTTCCAAATTTGCGCGGCTGATGCTGGAGTGCGGATCGCTCGACGGCAGAATGTCGTGCACGCCGTGGCAACTGGAGCAGTTGGCGGCGACCACCGACCCGCCCTGAGCCGCAAGTCCGTGATAGCTGTCGAAGTAGGTGGAGACGCGGTGCCCAGGCAGTCCAAACTCCTGCGACAGGCGCACTCCTTCGTGACAGCGCGCGCATGTATCGCGCGAAACATTCGCGGCCGCCACAGGCGCATTCGGATCCTGGTGCTGCTTGATGGAGTGGATGCCGTGGCAATCCGTGCAGTCGGGCGCAAGCTTGTTGCCGCGGGTCAAACCCTGGCCATGGATGCTGGCCGTAAACGTGTGCTGGATGTCGGTATGGCACTTGCCACATGTTGCCGGCACGTTGAACTTGTAGATCGGCGACTGCTGCTGATTTGCCGGCAGAATGGCGTGGACGCCATGGCAGTCGGTGCACACCGCGGCCTTTAGCGAGCCCTTTTCCACGGCGCGCCCATGCACGCTGTCCTGGTAGGAGAGGAACGGCTGGGCGCTCTGCCCGTTCGACTCCATGAGGAATTTCTGCCCATGACACCGGCCACAGGTAGAGGGAATGTTGGCGTGATTGACCGGTGACGCGTGATCGGCCACCGCTACGGCCTCGTGGGGACTGCCGTGGCAATCGCCGCACGTCGCGGCGGGCTTGCCGCTGGTTGTGAGTTGCGCATGTGTACTGTGCTGATACGCGGTCAACGCATCGGCATGGCACTGTGAGCACGCGACTTTTTTTGGCGGCGTGTCGTGGGCGAGGCTCTTCACGTCGGTATGGCAATCCACGCAGGCGAACATCGAGCCGTGTACGGAATGCTTGAGCTTTCCCGGATCCACAAACAGGCTCTGCAGTTTTCCATCGACATCCACTGAGAGCGAGGAATCGCCATGGCATGCAAGGCAATCCTCGTTCTTCAGCTTGGATTGAGCCTGAATAGAGACGGCGCCGAACACAAGGCAAAACAGCAGGATTCGCGACAGAACAATACGTGCCGAATTCACGTCAACACAATGCGCTTCCGGGGTTGCCTGCCGCCGTGACTGGGGTCACAAACGAAACGGTTGTCTCCGGCGTGCAGCTTTTCCTGCCTGGAACACGGCTCATAAGTACGCTGCATAGCTTTAAGTTGCATGTGTGTAAGTAAATAGGGCGCGATCTCAAATGTTGAGGCAGGAACCTGGACCCGAGGTCAACCTGCCACGGGGCCATGGCATCTAGGCACGAGGAAGGGTTGTTGCCGGTCGTTCCGGCACATCCGCAGGGCCTATAAGAAAGACCAAGAGTTGTCCTAGAGTTCGTTAATTTTAATAGGAGTATACCCATGAAGCGCAGACTATTTTATGCCGGGCTGATCACCGCCCTGGCTCTCCCCATCTCCCTCACAGCCGTGGCTCAGACCATGCAGCATCCCCCTGAGAGCGGCCACACGCTGAATCACGGCGAGTTTGCCGTGTACGGCGACATGTTCCGCTACACACCGAAGAATTCCAACACCGCCAATTTCCTTGGACTGGGCGCACGCCTCGGATTCAACGTCCATCCCAACGTGGCGCTGGAAGCCGAGATGAATTACGACTTCGATAAGAATTACACGTCGATTTCGACCAACGGGACCTCCGGCAGCGGCACGAGCACAACCATGACGGCACGCGTTCGTCCCATCACCGGCCTGTTCGGCCCCAAATTCCAGTTCGGTACTTCAGGTCCGTTCCGGGCGTTTCTCACCGGCAAAGCGGGATTCCTGCAGACGAGCAGCAGCATGGTGAGCCCATCGGGGTCGACGTTCACGGGTTCTCTCAGCCAGTTCGGCGATAACGGAACGCATTTCGCAGCGTATCCGGGCGGCGGCATCGAAGCGTTCCTTGGGCCGATCGGTATCCGCCTCGAAGCGGGTGACGAGATCTTCCTGAGCAGCGGCGTACGCAACAACCTTCGTGTGACGTTCGGGCCTAGCATTCGGTTTTAGGGCAAGCTGCGAAGGACACGTATGGCGCGAATTCGATCGCGCCATACGTTCCTATGTATTCGCCCGCGTCTCAACAGCAAAGCTCTCGCGTAAGGGTGCAACTTTAGTTGCGCCGTATGCCGCGCAAAAAACACCCGGCTTTAGCCGCTGCCCGTTCGCAAGGCAGCGCGAAAGTCAGCTGTCGCTCTCCAATTGCTCGCGTCTCTTCTTTTTGAAATATGCCGATCCATGCGGAAAAAGTTCGGCCGAAGATGCCAACCCCGCTTTCACGGGGTTTTGTTCAATATATCTGCGATGCTCAAGGAAGTTGGCCCGGTCTCGAACGCCCACCTCAGAAAACCCTTTTTGCCAGATCTCTCCGGAAAAGCCAAGTTCCCGCTTCGCGCGGAACGAGAAGCCTCCCTTGATCAGCTGAACGGCCTTCTCGATGCTGAGATCGCCCGGAATGGTCATGAGGATGTGCACGTGATTGGGCATGATTACAAAGTCATGGATCATGAATCTATGCGCGTGCACATGGCCCCGTAGCACGTCAATCAACAACAGCGACATGCGCTCGGATTGAAAGAGGGCGCGACTGCCCGCGGTTCGCGATGTCACGAAGAAAATTCTTGGATGGTCCGTTCCGGTCCTGGAATCCATCACGCGCGGTGGTCGCGACACGGAGCAAAAACCTCAGGGGCTAAAGCCCAGTACATTTAAGTCGGGGGCGCATACGGCGCGACTGAAAGTCGCGCCCATACGCGATCGGGTACAACGTGAAGCAGAATCACGCCGCTACGCCATTGTGCATACGGTGCCAGTCCTTCAGCCGAAATAGGCGGTAAGCGTCAGGATCAGCAGCACCACGCCGATTGTGATCGCGGTGAAGCCGACGACCTTGGCAAACCTCACGTACCACGACTGCGGCTTTTCGCCGAGCTTGGCTTCGAGCTTGCCTTCAGCCGCCAGCCGCTGATATTCGAGCGGGCGCTTGTGCTTGAATTCTTCTTCGCTTTCCACGCCGGTAAAGATCACCATATCCATGGGGAACGAGTCGGGGCGAAGGTGCGTGTTCACAAAGTGGATGGAGAAGATGAACAGGATCGCCAGCAGCCCTTCTTCACTGTGAATCACCAGCACGGCGTTGAGCGCCCATCCGGGCAGGAAATGCGCAAAGAATGGCGCAAACCACATCGCATAGCCTGAAAAACCGATGACCATCATGCCCCAGAACACGGCCCAGTAGTCGAACTTTTCCCAGTAGGCATAGCGCTCGAACTTCGGCTTGGGCCCCAGGCCCACCATCCAGCGCATGTGCCCCACGATGTCTTTTACGTCTTTCCAGTTCGCCACCATCGAAGTGGCCCCCCAGAAGATTCCCTTCTCGTGGCGCGCGAATGCCCGTGTGACGAGGTCCTTCACGTGCACCAGGAACGCCACGGTCAATGCCAGGGCGCAGAACTTGTGCACAAACAGGATGGCGCCGAATCCGCCGACGAACCCCGCCAGCCCGCGCGCCCAGATGCTCTCGCTGAAACGCAGCGGGAGGCCGGTAGCCGCAAGGCCCAGGAAGGTGGTGAACAGTACGGCATGCAGCGTCCGTTGCGAGCGCGTAAAGCGCTGGAAAAACCTGCCGGTGGGCGCCGTGGTTTGGGTTGTTCTCTCGGCCTCTACGACCAACTCAGGCATGATTGCCTCCGTTTGACTTGCTCTTGACCTGGTCGTAACGCGAGCGGACCAGCCACAGGATGGTGTGAATCACAAAAAAGGTAAGAGTTCCAGCGAGCAGCAGGTTCATGAACAGCCGCACGAAATAAAGCGCCGGGTTTAGCTTGCGGTCGTGCGCATTGGCATGCGGCTGATACTGCACGAACTGTACGTTCGCCCCGCGATGACAGCGGCCGCACGTTGTTACCAGGTTGGCCGCATGGATGGGCGATGCCGGATCGTTCTTGCCGCGAATGTCATGCGCCCCATGGCAATCCCAGCACCGCGCCGTCTCCACATATCCGCCCAGCGAGCCAAGCTGCGAGTGGAACGTGTCGCGATAGGTGGAGAGCTTGTCTTTGTGGCACGAACCGCAGATCGGCGTGGACTGCATGCGGAACTCGGACTCAGTGGGCTGCAGGATCTGGTGCGCCGTGTGGCAGTCGGTGCAGACCGGCGCCTTCATCTTGCCCGAGGCAATCGCCTTGCCGTGCGCGCCGTCCATGTATTCCATGTTGATCTTGGCGTGACACGTGCCGCAGGTGTTCGGAATATTCGCCTTGTTCGTCGGGCTCTTGGGGTCCTTGCGGCTCAGGATGCCGTGCGATCCATGACAGCTCTGGCAGTTCGCCGCCACCAGGAGGCCTTCCTTGTTCAACGCGAATCCGTGAATCGAATCCACATACTTGGGATACACGCTGGCAAGTCCATGTTTCTGCGCCATGCCGTCATTCCCGTGGCACTTGCCGCAGGTCGACGGCACATTGAGCGGATACACCGTGGAACGCGCGTCGGCCTTGGGAAAGATCGAGTGTGCGTCCCCGTGGCAGCTCGTGCACGGATGTTCGTTGCCATCGCCATGCACGCTGCCCTTGAGCTTTGCTTCCTGATCGCTATGACAGGTGGCGCACTGCACCTTGGCGGGCTTGTCGGGGTGCGGATATTCCTTGATGTCGGCGTGGCAGTCGTTGCACTTGAACCCACCGTGCACGCTCTTGCCGAACTTGTCGCCGTCCACGCCGATTTTGTGAGCGTTCGCATCTGTCATCGTCTGGTCCGCGTGGCAGGCGAGGCAATCGGTTTGCGCCTGTGCCGAGGCGGCGCAGGTCAGCAACAAAACAGCCAATCCAGCCAACACGGCAAGGTGCGCGAATCGACCCGTTCTCGTGTGCCGGGCCGAGAACTTATTGAGGATGATTGCACTCCGAATGGGCTTGAAAACTGTGGCCCGGGGCCTCGGATCAAAATCAGAACAACAACTGCTTGCGGCTTCAGCCATTCTGCCGTCTTCTTTCTCCGGAGCCCGGGATTTCGTGGCCCATTGCATCCGGCTCGTGCCTTGCGCGAGTGCTGAAGGTAAGTTTCAGTTACGAGCAGACTCCTTTTGCGGCCTCGATATCAGTGACTCGCATCACAATCGCACGGTAATCGTGAACATTCCTTTCGGTTCTGAGCGCGATAGAGGTCACATCGCTGTGCCGAATCTGAACAAATCCAGCACGGCGTTGAGACGCAGATCACTCACGCGTCAAGCGGACCGGACCTGTTCGAAATCGAACATGGGGCCGTGTTTTTGAACATATTTAGAGGTGTCCGCGGCGCCTTTGCAACCGGAAGATTCGCTGGATGATGCGGATGGCGGTTCACGGAGAATGGCAGCAGGTTTGCATATTACCTTCTACCCGGTCCTTGGAATTGAGGAGAGAAGCCTGTGAGTGAACACCCGATCTCCCGCCGCCGTTTCATCCCTTCCCGATGGATAGCCTGCCTGCCGGCGACCGTTCTGGCATTTTCTGCGGTTGCGCCGACTTCAGCCGCTGCCCAGGGCA
>Ga0070684_100000681_pt1 | contig 23433 bp, 20 predicted proteins | sample KBSC723LmetaG_FD_65653 | JGI IMG/M metagenome (GOLD analysis project Ga0070684, IMG submission 65653) | Corn rhizosphere microbial communities from Kellogg Biological Station, Michigan, USA - KBS C7.2-3L metaG | ecosystem: Host-associated > Plants > Roots > Rhizosphere ...
GCGTACCAGCGGCTCTACGAGGCGCGGCTCGTGCTGTGACCGACCGGGAGGTTCGGTCGTGGCCGACCTGGCGCGGTCAGTCGATCGCCGACGTGAGCCAGGCTTCGAGGGCCTTCTGGACCTCGTGGTGCGCCGACACCCCGCGCACGGAGTCGCCGGGCACGAGCATCGCGTGGTCGGCGTCGGGCACCTCGACGACGGTTCTGGTCGGGCCCTCGAGAGCGCGGGCCGCCTCGCGGTCCCAGAGCTGGTCGGCCGTGCCACCGACCAGGAGCTGCGGCGCCGGGTTGGCGCCGTACGCCTCGAGCAGTCGCCGGCCGAACAGCGGCGTGAGCCAGATCGCGGGAAGGCCACGAGCGGCGGCCAGAGGGGCTGCCCGGGTGCCGAGCGACTTCCCGACGATCAGGGCCCTGCCGGAGGCCGGCAGCGCGCCCTCGACCTCGGTACAGACCCAGGCGTCGAGCTCGCGGGTGGCGGCACCCTCGGGCGGGGACCACCAGTGGTGCACGACCCGCCACCCGTGCTGGAGCAACGCCTGTCCGGCGAAGAACAGCAGCGGCGCCTGCGGTGGGTACCCACTACCCGGCACGAGCACCGCCGTCCCGACCGCCTCCCCCCGCGGGTCGAACGACGTCGCGACCACCCCCGGGATCTTCACGCGCTCACCCTCCCATGTTGAGCCGTCCCAAATCCCCCGTTGAGCCGTCCCAAATCCCCCGTTGACCGGGTTCAAGTCCTTGCGCGAACCGGCAGAAAATCACCCGCGACATGGCCTCCGGAGCCGCTTTCGAGACGGCTCAAGGGGGATTTGGGACGGCTCAACGGGGGATTTGGGACGGCTCAACCCAGGAGGAGATCGGGGGAGCGGAGGAGGGGTGGGGGTACGGCGTAGACGTCGACGAGGTCGACTGCGATCGGGCGGATCCTGCGGCACAGGGCTTCGACGGTCGGCGGACGGTACGCCGCAGCCGACGGCACGTCCGTGCTGGTCGCCATGCCCCGACCGTACCCACCCGGGGTGAGCGCTCAAGGACGCGCGAAGAAGTTCGGCGCGATCCAGTAGTACATCGACACCTCTTCGACGTCCCGGCCCGTGCGCGGAGCCTGGATGATCATCCCGTTCCCCACGTACAACGCGACGTGGTAGATCGACGACGGGCTGCTCGAGGAGCCCCAGAAGACCAGGTCGCCGGGCCGCAGGGAGCTGCTCGCGATGGGCGTCGACTGGGCGTACTGCGCGACCGAGTAGTGCGGCAGCGAGATGCCGCCGGCCCGCCACGCGCCCATGGTCAGACCGGAGCAGTCCCAGGCGTTCGGACCCGCCGCGCCCCAGACGTAGGGGTCGCCGATCTGGCTGCGCGCGAAGGCGATCGCACGTGAAGCGCCCGACGCCGGGGCCGGTGGGTCGGCCGAGGGGGGTGAAGGTTCGGCCGGCCCGGATGACCCCGGCGTCGGGTCGCTGGGGGGTGAGGCGGAGTCCGTCGCGTTCTGGGCGGCCTGCTGGGCTGCCTGCTGGGCTGCCTGCTGGGCTGCCTGCTCGCGCGCCTTCTTCTCCGCGGCGCGTTGCGCGGCCAGCCGGGCGGCCCGTTCGATGCCGGCCTGTCGCTGCTGCGCCAGCGCGACGCTGACGTGCTGGAGCTTGGCGAGCCGGTGGATCAGATGGGACTTGCGGGCCGCGATCTGCTCGCTGGCGCGGTCTGCCGCGGCCGCGGCCGCGGCGGCCTGGTCGCGCGCCGACTTCGCCTGGGTGGCCAGCGTGGCGGCCTTGGAGCGTGCCGCGTCGGCCTGGGCACGGGCGACTCCGGCGAGCGTCGAGGACGCGGTGAAGGAGTCGAAGCTGTGGTCCATCGCGGCCTGCGCGTTCTGCAGCGTCGACATCGTGTTGATCACGGAGGCGACACCGTCGTCGCCCTGCAGTGCGGAGAGCGGACTGAACGACGGCCCCATCTCGTACGACGTGACCACGGTCGCCGCGTACTGGTGCCGCGTGCGCGTCGCGTCGGTCTCGGCGATCCGGGCGTGCCGGGCGGCTACCCGGGAGTCGCGCCGGGCCTGCTGGAGCGCGTAGCGAGCGCCGTTGTAGCGCTCGGCAGCCTGTTCGGCAGTGACCGCCGCGGCCTGGGCGTCGAGGTCGGCCTGCACGAGCTGGGCCTTGATGCCGGCGACGTCGTCGGCGGCCCGGGCCACCTGGTGGCGGGCGTCGTGGACCTGCTGCCGGCTGGGGTACACGTGGTGGCCGCCGGACGGGGCGGCGGACGCAGCCGCGATGCCGGTGAGGCCCGTGACCAGGGAGAGGGCGAGGGCGGTGACGCCGACTCGATGCACGGGCGGGTCCTCCTGAGCGGCTGCTGTGACCGGGAGTGCCTCGGGTGACTACTTCGCAACCGATGACACCGCGCAGCACGCTAATGCTCAGAAGTCACAAAGGGAACAACTTTCACAAATTTCTCGCAAGCCACCGGCGTGTCGCCTTGACGAACTACACGGTTGTAACTTCCTCCAGCTGGCGCTCGACGGCGCGATAGCGGGTGAAGGACTGGCCACTGGCCCAGCCCCCGACGTAGAACGAGAAGAGCGCGATCGCGACACCGGCGATGTCGTCGGCGACGTAGTGCCACCCGAAGTAGAGGGTGGCCACGGCGGTGATGCAGGTGTTGACCCAGAACACGATCTTCAGCCAGCGCAGGGTCGTCGTGTACTGGATCATCAGGGCCACCAGCAGCGTGATCGCGACGTGCAGGCTGGCGAAGCCGGCCACTCCGCTGAGCGTGCTCGTGAGCGGCTGCAGCGAGGGCGCGCTGGTGTTCACCGCCCAGACCCGGCTGTTGGCCAGGGAGTTCATGAGCCGCCCGGCATTGGTGTTCTCGACCGTCTGGTACAGCCATGGGTGCTGGAAGCCCGGGCCGAGCGTCGGCAGCGCGTAGTAGGAGATCGTGCCCAGGGTCCAGGCGATGCACTGCGAGGTCGCGAACCAGTAGCCGTAGCCGAGGTTGCGCGACCAGACCAGCCACACCGCCAACGCCAGCGGCACCAGCGGGAGGAACCACAGGTACACGCTCGAGAGGACCTCGGCCGACAGCCCGTCGCCGAGCAGGTTGTGCAGCACGATCGCCGGCTCGTGACCGAGGAAGAGCGCCTTGTCCAGGCTGAACAGCGGCCGGTCGAACTTGTAGTCCTTGCCGAGGATGAACGGCAGCTGCGACTTCAGGTTCCGGTAGCTGACGTAGGTGATGTAGAAGCACACGATCCCCGACACGACGAGGACGACCCGGTCCCTCGTCCAGTGCGAGTGCAGACGCTGGCGGAACACATCGGGCATCCGCCGCGGGTTCAACCGCGAGACCCACAGGGTGCGCGGGATCAGGTCGATGCCGAAGCCCAGGGCGAGAACCGTCGGCAGGCGCAGGTACGACGGTCCGATGAAGCCGTCGGGATCGACCAGCTTGGCGTCGAAGATCACGGCACCGAGCACGGCCAGCACACCCATGGTCACGGCGACGGACGCCATCAGGATGTGGGCACGGCGAAACACGCGGGTCAGTCTAGGGCGGGCTCGGCCCCCTCGGATCGGCCCGCCAGTCCGGCCATCCGGCTCGCGTCCACCCGGAGGTGTACGGCGTCGCCCGGGACCAGTCGGTGGTCGAGGGAGGCCACCGCGTCGAGCTCTCCGAGGACCGTGTCGACGACCAGTCGGAGCTGCCCGGGCGTCGTACGGACCCCGACCACCACGCCAGCCAGAGGACCGTCGTCGGCGACCGTCAGGGCGGACCGGCGCATCGCCACGGCAGGCGCTCTGGGGAGTCCGGCGGCTTCGACGAGCCCCTCCGCCGCTGGACCGTCGAGGACCCGGGCGTAACCCAGGAAGAGCGCCGTCTCCGGGTCCACGGGTGCGCGCCAGACGTCGGCGATCGGGCCGGACTGGACGATGCGTCCGGCCCGCATCACCGCGAGGTCGTCGGCCACGGCGAACGCCTCCTCGTGGTCGTGGGTCACCATCACCGCGGTGGTCCCGGACTCGACCAGGATCGGCCGCAGGTCGTCGGCGAGGCGCTGGCGCAGTCCGGCGTCGAGAGCGCTGAGCGGCTCGTCGAGGAGCAGGAGTCGTGGCGAGGCGGCGAGTGCGCGGGCGAGTGCGACGCGTTGCCGCTCGCCGCCGGACAGGGTCGTGGGCAACCGGTCGGCGAAGCCGGACAGGCCCACGAGGTCGAGGAGCTCGGTGACCCGGGCGGCGGTCGCGGCGCGCGGCGTACGACGGATGCGGAGGGGGTAGCCGACGTTGCCGGCCACGGTCAGCTGGGAGAAGAGCTGCCCGTCCTGGAACATCAGCGCGAAGCCGCGCCGATGGGTCGGCGTCGCCGAGAGGTCGTGGCCCTGCCAGCTGACGGTTCCGGTGGTGGACTCGAGTCCGGCGATGGCGCGCAGCAGCGTGGACTTCCCGCAGCCCGAGGGACCGAGCACCGCGAGCACCCGCCCCTCGTCGAGGGCCAGGTCGGCGCCGACGACGGCGGGGGTGCCGTCGTACGAGACCGAGAGGTCGCGGACCGAGAGTGCCGTCATCAGAACGTCCCCACCGACGGCACGCGCAGACGCTCGACCAGCAGCATCACCAGGGCCGTGGTGCCGCCGAGGACGACGGAGCCGGCGAGGGCCATCCCGTAGTTGAGGTCGCCGGGGTGACCGATCAGCCGGAAGATCACGACCGGCAGCGTGGGCCGGTCGTCGCGGACCAGGAACGACGTGGCGCCGAACTCACCCAGTGAGCAGGCGAAGGCGAACCCGGCCGCGGCGAGGAGCGGCTTCCAGATCACCGGGAGGTCGACGACGAGCAGGGCTCGGGTCGGCGAGGCGCCCAGGGTGGCGGCGGCCTGCCGCAGCCGGTCGTCGATGCCGGACAGCGCCGGGACCAGCACCCGGACGACGAGCGGTAGCGCGACCAGGGCCTGGGCGACCGGGATCAGGAGCGGCGAGTCGCGCAGGTCGAGCGGAGGCTGGCCGAGCGTGATCAGGAAGCCGAAGCCCAGGGTCACCGCCGAGACGCCGAGGGGCAGCATGAACAGCCCGTCGAGAACGCCTCGCAACCGGCGCTCGGAGCGGCTGCGCGAGCGGCGGGTGACGACGGTGGCGACCGAGAGGCCGAGGAGCAGCGACATCCAGGTGGCGTCGACCGCGATGCGGAGGGAGTTCACGACAGCCTCCGTGACCGGAACCAGCAGCGCCTGGTGGGAGCCGGGGGTCTGGAGTGCTCGGTAGTTCGCCAGGCTCCACGCGCCGTCGACGCGCAGGGACTCCACGACCAGGGAGGCGATCGGCCCGACGACGAGCAGCAGCAGGACCACGGTCGCGGCCAGGGCCGGGAGGTCACCACGAGTCAACCGGCGCAGCCGCACGTGCGACCGAGCCACCGCGGCGTCCGGCGTACGACGTGCGCGGGCAGCGGCGAGGAGCAGCGCGGTCACCACCGACAGCTGCAGCACCGAGAGCGCGGCCGCTCCCTGGAGGTCGAGGAGGTCGGTGGTGAGCAGGTAGATCTGGGTCTCGACACTGGAGTAGCGCAGGCCGCCGAGGGTGAGCACGATCCCGAAGGCGGTCGCACAGAACAGGAACACCACGGTCGCGGCGGACACGATCGCGGGACGCAGGGCGGGAAGGGTCACGTCGCGAAGCACCTGGTGTGGCGAGGCACCGAGGGCGGCCGCCGCCTCGGCGGGCCGTGGGTCGAGCGACTCCCACGCTCCCCCCACGACGCGGATGACGACCGCGGCGTTGAAGAACACCAGCCCCGCGACGATCGCGTCCGGGCTGCCGTCGAGGTGCAGGAACCCCAGCGGCCCGCCATCGCCGATCAGGATCTCGAAGGCGACCCCGACGACGACGGTCGGGAGGACGAACGGCACGACCAGGATCGCGCGGATCCAGATGCGGCCGGGGATCGCGACGCGGTGGAGGACGTACGCCGCGGGCAGCCCGAACGCGCAGGCGAGCAGCGTCGCGACGGTCGACGTCCAGACCGTGAACCAGACCGCCCGCCGGATCTCCGGCCGCGTCAGGACGTCGAGGACACCGCCGAGGTCGAGGTGCCCGTCGGGCCAGAACCCCTTGCTCAGCATGCCGGCGACCGGCAGCACGAAGAAGATGCCGAGCACCGCCAGCGGGATGACCGCCGTGGCGGCCAGGGCGACGAGGCGGCGGGTGGTGGTCATCGGCTGACGATCTCGCTCCACGCGCGCAGCCACGCGTCGCGATGGGCCGAGATGGCGGCCGGGCTCACGACGTACGGGTGCCGCGGCTGGACCGCGAACCTCGACCAGGCCCTCGGCAGCGGGGTGCCCTGTCGGACCGGGAAGACGTACATGGCGTCGGGCAGCGCCTTCTGCACGGCGGGGCTCAGCAGGAACTCCACGAACGCCTTCGCGCCCGCCGGGTTGGCCGCGCCGGTGAGGACGCCGGCGTACTCGACCTGCCGGAAGCACGTGTCGAGCAGCGCCCTGGTGGTCGAGGTGGTGCCGCCCTTCGGGACGGTGAAGGCCGGAGAGGAGTCGTAGGAGACGACGATCGGGTCCTGACCATGGCCGCCGCCCCGGGTGAAGTCGGTCTCGTAGGCCTGGGTCCAGCCGTCGGTGATGGTCGCGTCGTTGGCGACGAGCCTCTGCCACCAGGCCGGCCAGCCGTCGCCGTACCGGCCGATCGTGCCGAGCAGGAACGCGAGTCCGGTCGAGGAGGTGGTGGCACCCGGTACGGCGGTGAGGCCGCGGTACGCCGGCTTCACCAGGTCGTCGAGCGAGCGCGGAGCCGCGAGGTGGTGGTCGCTGAACCAGCCGGGGTCGATGTTGACGCAGACGTTGCCGTTGTCGATCGGCGCGAGGCGGCCGTCGTCGCCGGGCACGACGTACCGCCGGGCGCCGGCGGGGAGCGGCACATCGGTCGTGGCGAAGACGTCGGCGTCCAGCGCCCGGCTGGCGAAGGTGTTGTCGACGCCGAAGGCGACGTCACCGGTCGGGTCACCCTGGGTGAGCACCAGCTTGTTGGTCAACGTGCCGCCGTCGCCGGACGCGTGGACGACGAGGTGATAGCCGGACCGCCGGTCGAACTGGGCGATCAGCGACGCGGGGAGGACGAACGAGTCGTGGGTGACCAGGACGACGTCCTTGCTGCCCTCGGACCGATGGTCGGCCCCGACCAGGGAGCACCCGGCAAGAGCGGCCGCGACCAGCGCGACCGTTGCCGCGCGGAGGGAGGCGCGAAGGCGCGGACGGATGAAAGCCATGGAGCTGACTCCCTTCGCCGGTGCTAACCGGATCAGGTTCGGAGGGTCTGCGGCTCGGCCGCACTCTCAGCCCCGCTGGGGGCTCCCCTGTCTTGTGCCGCCCACTGTACGACGCGCGCGGACAGCCGCCAGATGCGGGCACCGGCGTCGCCGGGCTCATCGCGCACTGCGACGAGCACGACGCCCTCGTTGGAGGCCGCACCAGGTCCTCGCCCGGGCTCATCCGGTCGTGGAGATCCGCCCGGTCAAGGAGTTCTGGGGACTCGGCAGCCCCACCCGCGCATCGGTCTGAGCCCGCGGGCTCACCGGTGATCGTGCAAGTAGATCCAGACCCCGATGGTGAGGGCGATGCCGAGGCAGCCGAGCGCGATCCCGGTCCAGGCGGCCCAGCGTCCCCTCAGGGCACCGTCGGCGGCGTCGATGTGTCGGAGGGCCTTCCGCCCGACCCAGATCGCCGGCACGCCGGTCAGGACGCCGAGGAGAAGGCTGCACAGGCCGAGGGTGAGCGCGTTGCGGGCACGACTGTCGATGGAGTCCGGGGCGACATGGGCGGCCGGGTCGGTGTCCACACCCGAGTGCGGTCCAGGGGGTAGGTCTCGGAACGGTGCGGTGCCGGGGTTGCCGCTCGCGAAGTTGCTCATTGACGCGCTCCCTGCTCGATGCCGATGAGTGCGAAGGTACCGCAACGTTCGTGGCGCTGGCGGTCGGTTGCGACACCGGCCGCAGACATCCCGCCAGGACGTGGCCGGCTCAGCTCGCGGGACCGGGCACCCGAGTCAGCCAGACGCGACCCTGGGTGCCGTCGTCGGTGAGCAGGACGGCGTCCTCGAGATGGGTGGCGATGGTGGCGGTGTGGTCGCCGCGGACCTTCACCGCAACCGGCAGCGGTAGGACGTCGAGGCCGCCGGTGGCGCCGACCGCCAGCCGGAACCTCGCCCCGTCGCTGTACGTCGCAACCAGCAGCGAGCCGGTCCACGCCGCCCCGCTGACGTACGGCGCGGAGGTGCCCTCGGGGTCCTCGGCGCCGAAGGTCGACTCCTGCGACCAGCCGCTCGGTCGATCGCTCCAGACTCCGAAACCCTGGTCGTCGAGGCCGACCGCAACCGGTCCCGCGCCGGTCAGCACCACTCGCTCCGCGGTCGTGATCGTGCTGCGACCCGGCAGCCGTGTCGGCGTCCACGGACCCGCGCCGGAGCCGACCCATACGGTGGCGCGCAGTCCCGTGTCGGCGCTGGACAGCCCGACCACGGTCCAGGCGCGGTGCCACCAGACGGCGTCGAGCGCCTGGGTGCTGACCTGCGGGGTGCTCGCGAGTCCCGGCGCGCCCTCATGGAGCCGGAACCGGTCACCGTCGGGAGAGCTCCAGACCGCCGCGCCCCGGAGCCGGGTGCCGGCGATCAGGTAGCCGCCCGGACCGCCGACCAGGCGGTTGACCGCGACCGCGTTCACCCCGCCGTACAGCTCGAACGGCGCCGGCACCGCGGCCAGCGAGCCGTCGGGCAGCTGTCGCCAGGTGGCGGTGCGCGGGTTGCCGTGGGCGCCGCCGGACTTCGCGCCGAGGACCGCGAGCCGACCGTCGGCGCAGCCGACCGAGGTCAGGACCGCGCGCGCGGCGTAGAAGTCGCCGCCGGGACGCAGGCGCAGCGTCCGCCAGTGGCGGCCGTCGCCGCTCGACCAGACCTCCGGCCGGGTGTTCCCCCGCGTGTCGGCGGTCGCGCCCACGACCACCCAGCGGCCGTCGCACCAGGTCGCCCCCCGCACGATCGCCCGGTCGCCCGCCGGGACCGGGAGCTGGACCGCGTGCCAGGTCAGGTGGTCCCAGACCGGCTCGTGGTGCCCGCATGCGGTCAGGCTCGCCGCCGTCGACGCGACGCCGAGAAGCGCCAGCATCCCGCGACGCAACCTCACGTCGCCGAGGCTAGTGCGACCGGCCGACGGATCCGGTGCGGAACACTGGCCCCGTGCAGGGGATCGCGTCGTACGCCGGCTTCGGGGCCGGGCTGCTGACGCTGACCGGTCTCACCGTCGCGCTGGCCCGCTGGGCGCGGATCGGGCTGGGCTGGTTCCCCCTGGTCGTGGTGGTCCGGGCGGCGGTCCAGCTGAGCGTGATCGCGCTGCTGCTGCGCGGGATCCTCGCCGTCCCCTGGACGGTGGCGGCGTTCGTGGTGCTGATGCTGACCACCGCGTCGTGGACCTCGGCTCGTCGGATCCGAGGCCTGTGGCACGGACGTCGGATCGCGGTGGCCGGGGTCCTCGCCGGTGCCGGCTGCGCGCTGGTGATGATCTTCGCCCTGCAGCTGGTCGACCTCGACGTCCGTGACCTGGTCGCGGTAGCGGGGATCGTGATCGGCAACAGCATGAGCGCTGCCACGCTCGCCGGGCGCAACTTCCGCCGTACCTCGCACGCCCGGCGCGACGAGATCGAGGGCTGGTTCTCGCTGGGCGCGACGCCGAGCCAGGCGCACGAGGAGATCGGGCACGAGGCCGTGCGCGAAGCGTTGCTGCCGACGCTCGACCAGACCAAGTCGACCGGGCTGGTCACCCTGCCCGGCGCCTTCGTCGGTGCGCTGTTCGGTGGCGCCTCACCGGTGGAGGCCGCGCAGTTCCAGCTCGTGGTGCTCGCCGGGGTCGCCTTCGCGATGACCGTCACCGGCGTCGTCGTCACCCGCCTCGCCGCACGCACGCCGTACGTCGTGACGGAGGCGGCGGAGGCCTGACCTGCGCATGATCGACACCTCATCGGGCACGGAACCACCATGGGTGCTGTCCTCGTTCCCGTCCTTCTGGTGGTGATCGTGCTGGTGATCGGCGCGATCGCGGTGAAGCGGTTCACCCGCGCCGAGATCGACCACAGCGACCGGCTCCAGGCCGACGAGCGGCCGACTCTGCGGTACCGGATCCCGGCCGGGCAGGATCCGGCGCTGGTCCTGGCCGGGCTCCGCCGGGCGGGATACGACGCCTCCGCCGACTCCGAGCCAGGGCCGTCCTCGCCGATCGTGATCATCGGCGCGACCGGCGGTGCCCCGGACCGGGAGGCCGTGCGCCGCGCCCTGGCCGACATCGACGGGACGAACGTCGTTCCCGAGGAGAGCGGCACGGTCGATCGGACACGGGTCAGGTTCGAGGACGAGTAGTCGATCACGACGTCACCGTCCGGTGCCGCGCGGTGCGAGTGAGCCACGGGCCCATCCTGCCGGCTCGCCCGAGGGGTCAGGCGAGGGTCTCGGGCAGTCCGAGCGGGCCGAGGAGGGCCGCCGGGCCCAGGGTCGTGATCTCGACGATCCGGCCGCTCGCGATCCGCAGCACGTCGACCTTGAACGCCCGGTACCTGCGGTCACCGGGCCGGCGCAGGTAGCTGATCGCGGCCGGCATCCGGTTGACGCCGATCGGCAGGAGCCTCCACTCGCCGGCGCGGTCGGGGCCGAGGCCTCGTCGGATCAGCACGCCGACCTCCGCGAGGCCGTCGTACACCATCGCGTTCGGCGGCATCGTGACGCGGATGTCGGTGGCCGCGGCGGCGACGGCGGCCTCCGCGTCGCAGCGCTCGTGGGCGTCGATGAAGGCAGCGAGCAGCTGCCGCTCGTCCGCGCTGGGCTCGCTCGCCGACCACTCGGACCGGTGCGACGGCAGGTGCCGACGCATCGTGACCCGCGCCCGCTGCAGGGCGGAGTTGGCCGCGGCCACGCTGGTGTCGAGCAGCCGGGCGGTGTCGGCGGCGGGCAGTCCGAGCACCTCCCGCGCCAGCAGCGTCGCGCGTTGCCGCGGCGGCAGCACCTGGAGAGCGGTCAGGAACGCCAGCTCGATCGTCTCGCGCGCGACGTACGCCTGGTCGGGCTGGTCGGCCTGCGCCGGCACCTCGTCGAGCAGCGTGTCGGGGTACGCCGTCAGCCAGCCCACCTCGGTGCCGGCGACCACCCGGCGGTGCCGGGCCCGCGAGCGGTCGATGCAGACGTGGGTCGCGATCCGGTACAGCCAGGCGCGGAGGTTGTCGCCGTCGAACCCGTCCCGCCCCCGCCAGGCCCGTAGATACGTCTCCTGCACCGCATCCTCGGCGTCGTCGTACGCCGCCAGCATCCGGTAGCAGTGCACGTGCAGCTCGCGCCGGTGCCGCTCGAACGCGGCCTCCATGTCGATGGCGTCCTCCATCAGCGCACGTGGTGCTTGACCTCCTGGATGGCCCAGGAGTTGCCGTCGGGGTCGTCGAAGAAGATGAAGGTGCCGTAGTCGGCGCGGTTCGGGTCGACGCCCGGGGTCTGCACGCCGTCGAGGAAGTGCTGCGGCCCGGTGTTCGACACGCCCTTCTCCTCCAGGAACGCGTGGGCGGCCTCGATGTCGTCGACGACCAGGTGCGTGCCCTTGAGCGAGCCGGGAGCCACGCCACCGCCCAGGCCCGTCCCGAACACGATCGAGCAGGCCGACCCCGGAGGGGTCACCTGGATCGCGCGGAACGATTCGTTCGGGTGGAAGTCGCTGTCGAGGCGGAACCCGAGCGAGTCGACGTAGAACGCCCGTGCGCGCTCGACGTCCGACACCGGGGCGATGACCACTTCGAGCTTCCAGTCCATGTCGTTCTCCTTCGTGTGGGTGCCACTGTGGCAGGGCAGTCATCACGTGGAACGACGGGGCGACGGAGAACTCATCGGTCCGCCGATGACCTTTTCTCGCGATCAGTCGGCAGGACCGTCGACCGCGGCATCGACGGTGCCCCCGCCGAGTGCGCGCAGCACCTGTGCGCCCTGAGGTACGGCGATCATCACCTGGCCGCGCGTGCACCGCAGCAGGTCGTCGGCGAACGTCGACCCCAGATGACCCTTCGCCAGGAACCCATTGACGCCGGCCCGGAACATCTCGGCCACCGTGGACACGTCGTTGCTCGCCGAGACCGCGACCACGACCGGGTGCGGCGGCCGGGCCCGCAGCACGCGGGCCGCGGCCGACCCACCGGATGCCATCCGGACGTCGAGGACCACCAGCTGGGCCCGCACCTCGGTGACCAGCTCCGGCAACCCGACTCCGCTCGACGCCTCCCCGACCACGGTGAAGCCGCCGTGGGCGAGCAGCACATCGACCATGGCGCGGCGCATCGTCTCGTCGTCGTCCGCGACGACCACGCGGATCATGCTCACGCGCCGAACGCCGGGACGCGGACGGGGCGCAGCAGGGTCACCTTCAACAAGGTGCTGCGTTTCGGGCCCGCCCGCATGCGTTCGCAGTTCCAAGACCAGTAGTGCGGATGTACTAGATGTGTGCCACCGTTGAGGAGGGAGACGTGAGGGAGACCCGCCGTGGCCGACGCGCACGAGAACTCGGGCGAAGCGGACGGGCGCCCGATCCGGGTCCTGATCGTCGACGACCACGAGGTGCTGGCCGCGAGCCTGGCGATGGTGCTCGATGCCGAGGTCGACATCACCACTGCGGGGGTGGCCACCACGCTGGAGCAGGCCCGTGCCCTGGTCGAGACCACCCGGCCCGACGTCGTCCTCCTGGACCACCGGATGCCCGACGGGGACGGTGTCGCCGCCATCCCGGAGCTCCGCGCCGCTCAGCCAGGGATCGGGGTCGTGGTCCTCACTGCGAGCGCGGCCGACCACGTGCTCCTGGCCGCGATCGATGCCGGTGCCTCGGGCTTCCTGTCCAAGACCCGCAGCCTCGACGAGGTCACCGCCGCCGTCCGCGCCGCGGCCGCCGGCGAGTCGGTGATCTCCCCGGAGCTGCTGGCGCGGCTCCTGCCGCGGTTCGGGCGGGCCGGCGTGCACTCGGCCGACGAGCTCACCGACCGCGAGCGCGAGGTGCTGGCGCTGGTCGCGGAGGGTCTGTCGAACGCCGCGATCGCCGAGCGTCTCGTGGTCTCCGTGCACACGGTGCGCAACCACATCGCCAGCCTCTCGGCCAAGCTGGGCGCCCACTCGAAGCTCGAGGCCCTCTCCATCGCGGTGCGCCAGGGACTCCTCCCGGACCTGTGAGGGCCGGTGCGCGCCGTCGGTCCCGGGTGGTCTAGTAGATCGGCGCTACCCAAGTCGGCCCGCCCGACTCATGTGTGCGGGCGCGCGACCAGCGAGCCTGTGTGGGCCCCCGTCTGTGGGAGCGGTCCGGAAGCCAGCAGACCTCCCCCCGGTCGGCTGACGTCCTCCGCACCGCGGACACTGCACGTCGGTGTCCGTGGACGGTACGACCGCCCGCCCGACGTGTGCCCCCGCCGGTGGCGTTTCCCCCGTGACGCCGCCGGCGGGCCCCTCGGAGGACCCGGAGCGGGCTCCGTCTGACCACATCCCCCGGTACGGTCAGACGGAGCCCTCCAGGTCCTCCCCCAGGTCGTCCTCCAGCGGCGACGGGAGCCAGATCCGGACCCTCGTCCCACCCTCGTCCCGACGCTGTATCTCGAGGCGTCCGCCGGCGATCGTGGCCCGGTCGGCCATCGCCGGGATGCCCAGGTGACCGGGCCGGGACTCCACCGTCGCCGGGTCGAACCCACGCCCGTCGTCCTCGACCGCGACCTCGACGCCGGAGCCGACCTGGCTCAACCGGATCTCCACCGCGCGAGCGTCGGCGTGCCGGACGACGTTGGCCATCGCCTCCCGGGCGATCCGGTACGCGGTGACCCGCTGGCTCTGCGGCAGGTCCAGCCCGGTGTCGCCGGTGACCCGCCAGCGGATCCGTTCCTCGAAAGCGTCCTCCGCGGCGACGCTCAGCGCGGTCGCCAGGTCGGTCCCGACCGCGGGTGACTCCAGGTCGAACAGCAGTGCGCGCAACCGCCCGATGGCGTCCCGCACGGTGCCGGCCAGGGTCTCGGCCGTCTCGTTCAGCTCGGGTCGGGAGTCCCCGAGCTGGCGCCGTAGCAGGCCGAGCCGCAGCTCGACGGCGGCCAGCGCCTGGACCGAGTCGTCGTGCACGTCGGAGGCGATCCGCGCGCGTTCGTCCTCCTGGGCCTGGACCAAACGGTCCAGCAGACGCTGTCGTTCGTCCGCGAGCCATTCGACGGCCGACTGCGCCGCGACCCGGTCGGAGATGTCGCGCTGGACCGTGGCCAGCGCGAACGGCTCGCCGGTGTCCGGGTCGCGCATGAGGAAGCTCGAGATCGCGACCGGGATCGGCGCCCCGCCCCGATGATCACGCAGCGTCGACTGTCCGGACCAACGGCCGTGCTTCATGACGGCCGGCTGCTCGATCCCGACCGACGCGGCCAGGCCCTCCTCGGTCATGAAGTCCGCGATCCTCATCCGGGTCACGTCTCGTCCCTCGATGCCGACGAGCCGGCGTCCGGCCGGGTTCACGTACAACACGGCGCCGTCGGGGCGCACCATGGCGATGAAGTCGTCGGAGGTCTCCACCAGCGACTGGAAGCGCAGCAGCTCGGCGTCCTTCGCGCTGATGGCCGACTCCGCCGTCCCCCGGTTCCGGGACACGGTGAGCATGGCGCGTCCGATCCCGACCACCAGCGCCGCGGCCAGCAGCAGGACGCCACCCACAGGTACGTCGGTGAGGTCGGCGTAGACGAGGGCGGCGACCGCCACCAGCCCCAGCACCGCCGCCACCGCGACCCTGGAGAACTCGTACCCGTGCGGCTCACGCTGCTCACCCTCCGGAGCCCACCCGGCGAAGGCCATCGCGGCACCCGCCATCAGCGCCAGTGCCGCCAGGATCGTGCCCGGGTGGTAGGTGCCGGCGCTCGACTGGTAGGCGAACACCGCGTCCACGATCGCGTCCGCCGCGATCCCGACGGTCAGCAGCACCGTCGACCAGGAGCGCCAACCGAGCCGGACCAGGACGCCCGTGACGATCACCAGGGCGGCGATGTCCAGCATCGGGTAGATCAGTTCGGTGGCCACCATCTGGCCGGGATCGGGCCGGTTCGCGATGTCGACGAGCGTTGGGTAGAGCAGCATGACCGCGACGCCGCCGACGGTCAGGCCGACGACCAACGCGTCGAGCGCGAGATCGACCGAGCGGGAGCGGATCCGCGTGCGCAGCAGCACCCACATCGCCGCGAGCATCACCAGGTCCTCGAGGAACCAGGCCACATCCGCGACAGAGGGGGAAGGCGGGTTGTCGAGGAGACGCACGTACCCGAGGAACAGCACGTAGCCCAGCGCACGGAGCACGGACCCGGTCGCCACCAGCCACCACAGGGTGCGGTTCACTCCGCTCGCCAGCGGCCGGACCAGAGCGACGAACGCGAGCACGACGTACGCGCCGCCCTGGACCCAACCGTCGTACAGGACGTGGAACGACGTCGTCGATCGGACCCCGGGCAGCGTGGTGATGGTGAACGCGACCACCATCAGCAGCGCGACGGCGGCGAGCAGGCGCCGACCCCGCCCCACCGCGAGGCCCTGCACCGGCATCAGCGTCGTCATGGCTTCCCCGTACCTCGGGCGTCCGTGGCTGCCGATGCTAGTCGCGGCCACTCCCGCCGGATTCGGCGTCCTCGCCGCGGGGACCGGCGGGCGGTCCACCCCAACAGGTCAGGCCGGCGCGGATGCGGTGGGCTCGTTCGGATCCGGGTCGTCGGGCGGTGTCGGCTCGGACGCCGGCATCGTCTCCCCCTCGACCGAGATGTGCGGCAGCACCTTGTCGAGCCAGGCCGGCAACCACCAGGCGGCCCTGCCGAACAACACGATCAGGGCCGGCGCCAGGGTGACCACGAGAATGCCGGCGAGCAGGACGGCGGTGGCCAGACCCACGCCGAACTGCTTGATCACCGGGTCGCCGTTGAGGATGAAGCTGGCGAACACGGAGGCCATGATCAACGCCGCAGCCGACGTGATCCGGGCGCTCGAGCCGAGGCCGGACGAGACCGCCTGCCTGGCCTCCTCCCCCTGGTGGTGATGCATCTGGACGTGGCTGACCAGGAAGACCTCGTAGTCCATGGACAGTCCGAAGAGCACCGCGAACATCATCAGCGGCACATAGCTGGCGATGGGCACCGAGGTGTCGGGGGTGTCGATGCCGACCTGAGAGATGCCCCAGCCCCACTGGAAGACCGCGGTCAGGACGCCGAACGCGGCAGCCGCGGACAGCAGGTTGGTGACCGCGGCCTGGAGCGGGATCAGCAACGAGCGGAACGCGACCATCAGCAGCAGGAACCCGAGCAGGATCACCGTCCCGATCACCAGGAGCAGCCGGTCGCTGATCAGGGCGGCGAGGTCGACGTACGACGCGGTGTAGCCACCGACGTACGACGTCATCCCGTTCACGTCGACCGGCGGCAGGACGTCGCTGCGCACCTCCTTGACCAGGTCGGCGGTCGCGTCGGACGCGGGCGAGGTCGACGGGACGGCCGACAGCAGGACGACGTCCCCCTTCTTGTTGATCTGCGGTGGGGTCAGCGAGACGACGCCCTTGGTCGCCGTCAGCGCGCTCTGCAGGTTGACCACGCGTGGGTCGGTCCCGCGCGCGTCACCCCCGGCGGCCGTGACCATGGCGGTGAGCTGGTCCTGCAGCTTGAGCGCCTCCTGCTGCTGCTGCTGGGCCTGCTTCTGCTGCTGCTTGAGCTCGTCGGCCTCGGCCTGCAGCTGCTCGCCCTGCGCCTGGAGTGCGTCGCCCTGCTGCTGCAGCTTGTTCGCCTGCACCTGGAGCGCATCGGCCTGGCCCTGGAGGGAGGCGGCCTGGGCCTCGAGCGCAGCCTTCTGACGATCGAGGTCGTCGGCCCTCGCCTGGAGCTGGTTCGCCTGACGCTGCAGGGCCGCGGCCTGCGCCTGGAGCCTGCGGGCCTGGGCCGCCAGCTGCTCGGCCTGGCGCTTGAGCGGCGCGAGCTCCTGACGGACCACCGCCTCGCGCTCCAGGACCCGGTCGAGGCGGCGGTGGAGCCGCGCGAGCCGTTGCGGGTGACCCTGTGCATGGTCGATCCGTCGCCGCAGGACCTGCTCGCGGATCTCCAACCGAGCCAGCTTCGTCGCCAGCGGCTTGGTCTTCGCGGCCAGCGCCTCGAACTTCCTCTTCAGCGCGGCCTTCTGCGCCTCGAGCGTGCGCTGCTGAGCCTCGAGCCGCGCCTTCTGCTGCTGCAGCTGCGCGCCCTGCTGCTCCAGCGACGCCTGCTCGGCCTTCAGCTGGTCGCCCTGCGCGGTGAGCGACGCCTGCTGGGCCTTGAGCTCGTTGCCCTCCTGGGTCAGCTTCGCCTGCTGCGCCTCGAGCTGCTTCTGCTGCTGCTCGAGCTGCTTCTTCTGCTTGGGCAGCTGCTTCTGGTCCTTCTCGAGCTGCTTCTGCAGCGAGGTCGCCTTGTCGTACTTCTGGGTGTACTCAGCGCTCGGTGTCGCCGCCGGCTCGAGCTGGGAGGCGACCTGGAGCGGACCGTTGAAGCCGACGCCGAACCCGGCGGTGATCAGGTCGTAGGCCTTGCGCTCGGTGGTCGCCGGGTTGGTCGCGCCGACGTCCTCCTGGCCGAGCTCCAGGGAGAACGCCGGGATGACCAGCGGCACCAGGCAGGCCAGGGAGACGACGCTGACGATGATCGGGTGTCGGCGGACAACGCCCGCCCACCGGTGCCACATCCCCTTTCCCGGCACGTGCGGCGGGGCGACGAACTTCGGGAGCCGGACCCAGTGGACCCGGTGCTTGAGCAGTCCGAGGAGCGCCGGGAGCAACGAGATCGCTCCGAGCACGGCGGCCACGACTCCGACGGCAGAGGCCAGGCCGAGCGCGGTCACCAGCGGGATGCCGGCGACGTACAGGGAGAGCAGCGCGATCACCACCGTGCCGCCGGCGAAGACGATGGCGCTTCCCGCGGTCGCGACCGCGTTGGCGATGGAGTCGTTCATCGCCATGCCGTCGCGCAGCTGTTCTTGATGTCGGGTGACCAGGAACAGGGCGTAGTCGATGCCGACGCCGAGCCCGATCATCGTGGCCAACGTCGGACCGCTCGTCGGGATCGACAGCACATGGCCGAGCAACCCGACGACCGAGAGAGCCGCCCCGAGCCCGACCACCGCGGTGATGATGGGCATGCCCATCGTCACCAGGCTGCCGAGCACCAGGCTGAGGATCAGCATCGCGACCAGGATGCCGATCACCTCGCTGGTCTCGGACTCCTCGGTCGACAGCGTCGTCCCGATGTTGCCACCGGCCTGGACGTCGATGCCGGCCTGCTTCGCCGGCCCGGCCGCGTCGACGACGTTCTGGGCGATGTCCTCGGTCAGGTCACTGGAGGCGACGTCCATGAGCACCGGCGCGAACGCGGTCTGCTTGTCCTTCGACAGGAGCCCGGCCGTCTGACCGCCACTGCTCAGCGGGTTGGTGACGCTGTAGACGTGGGGCTGCTTCTTGATCGCCTTGACGGAGTCGTTGATCGCCTTCTGGTACTGCTGGTCGGTGAGCTTGCCGGACGAGATGTCGAAGACGATCGGGTTCGCGCCGTTCTGCTGGGGCGGGAACTTCTCCTCGAGCAGGTCCTTGGCCTCCTGGCTGCCCGTGCCGGGAAGCGAGAGGTCGTTGCTGGTCAGCGAGCCGATCTTGGCCACCGCCCCGAAGACGATCACGAGCATGACCACCCAGGCTCCGATGACGACCAGCGGCTTGCGCGCGGCGAGCATGCCGAGCCTGTGGAGCAGTCGCGCCACCGTGAACCTCCCCCAACCACGGCGCCGCCTGACGCCGCTACGAGAAGGCAGGACGGCCCGGGGCTCCCTGTCCCGGTGCGCTGCGGCGTCGCAGGGTGGTCCCGGACTGTGAAGCGACCCCGACCCGACTCCTCAAGCGGGCTTCAAACTACTAGGCGCAGTCGCGGTCTGGATAGCGCTCACTCTCGTCGAGCGCTCCCGCGGCAACGGGACCCGTGGCCTCGACGGTCAGGGCCGCACGGGCTGCACCGGCTCCCAGGCGTGACCGGGCCCGTACGGGGAGGTGCCGTTGAAGAACCACGACCCGAGGTCACGCAGCCGCGCCAGACACCGCCGCAGGTAGTGGGGATCGGGCGGCTCGAAGTGCGGATGCTCGGTCAGCTCGGGGATCACCGCCGTCCAGCACCAGAAACCCTCGCCCACCCAGCGCTCGATCGTGCCGTGACCGTCGAGCACGTCGCAGGCCGCCCGCATCGCCTCCTCGAGCCGGGTGAACGCCTCGTCGTCCCACCGGTACTCCCGGCGCATCGTCGCCGTGAACGTGCCCGGCCGCGCCTCCTGCTCGGCCCGCAGCGTCTCCCACGGCCACTCGGAGTCCATGGGATCGCGTCGTTCTCCGGTCCGGTCCGGTCCGGGTACCTCCGGGGGCTCCCACGGCCCCGGAGGCCCCGTGAGCTCCGTGGCTTCCATGCCGTCATTGTCGCCCGAACGCGGCCGGTAGGCGGGAGATCCGAAGATCCCGGCAGGTTGTCGCGCGGCCGCGCCGTGGCCTCCGTCAGTGGTCGCCGGGTGGCCGTCCGCGCTGGTCTCCCAGTGTTACCCGCGTGGATGCTCCCCACGACCTCGCGGCCGACAGACACCACGACGGACGGCGCCGGGCCGCCACGGCGTCAGCGACGGGGTCCGGCCTTGATGGTCAGGTCCTGACATCCGGCGCGTCCTCCCGACCGGTCTCGTCGCGATCCTGTTCGGTCAAGGCTTCCCGGTGTGGCAGATCCCTGGTGAACGGGAGGGAGAGCAGCGCGAGGAACGCCGCGGCGAGCAGCCCGGACTTGAGTGCGAGCAGCTGTGCGGACTCGTAGTGGTCGACCAGCGCTGCGGTGGTCGGCTCGTCCAGCCCGGCGTCGTGCGCTGCGGCACCGATCTGGTCGGAGGTGACGAAGTCGATCCCGGACCCGGCGGCCACCCCGACCTGCTGGGAGACCGAGCTGCTGATCCGCTCGTCGGACGAGACGTCGGACACGAACGCGTTGGTCAGTCCCGACAGCACGATCGCCCCGAGCAGCGCGACACCCAGTGAGGAGCCGAGCTGTTGACCGGTGAACTGCAGCCCTCCGGCCTCGCCGCGCCCCGAGGCGTCGACCGAGGACTGAACGACGTTGCCGAGCTGGGAGGCCATCAGTCCCATCCCCACGCCGAGCACCGCCATCGACCAGGCGAACCTCGAGTTGTCCAGCTCGGGCTTGATCGTGGCCAGGAGCAGGAGGGCCGCGACCATGCTGGTCGCCAGCCCGGCCCGAACGATCGAGCGAACCGGATAGCGGCCGGACAGCCGCGACCCCGCGGCCGAGGCAAGGAACATGGCGATGGAGACGGGGAGCATCCTCAGCCCGGTCTCCAGGGCATCGAGCCCGATCACCAGCTGCAGGTACAGCGGAATCGTGAAGAAGACGCCCATCAGGATCAGGTTCTGGCTGAACAGACCGATCAGGCCGGCGCGGAGCGGGGCGATCTTCACCAGCGCCAGGTGCACGAGCGGGTCACGCCCCGTGCTCTCCCGGCGACCCTGCCACGCCGTGAAGGCCCACAGCAGGACGACCCCGAAGCCGATCACGAACACCGTCAGGGAGAAGCCGAACGGCGTCACCGGAGAGTCCTCCTTGGGCCGGACCCAGCCCCAGGTGCTCGACTGCAGCACCCCGAGGACGACCATGCCCAGGCCGACGGACGACAGCACGGTGCCCACGGCGTCGAGCCTCGGTGCCGGGCCGGTCCGGACCGCGTCGACCACCTTCGGGGTCATCGCCAGGATCAGCGCCACCAGGAGCACCTCGCCGGCGAAGATGATCCGCCAGGAGTACTCCGTGGTGGCCCAGCCTCCCAGGATCGGCCCCACCGCGATCCCGGCCCCCGCCACACCGCCGATCACGGCGTACGCCACCTTGCGCGGAGGACCCTCGAAGTTGCCCGCGATCAGGGCCACCATCGCCGGCAGGACCAGCGCGGCACCGAGGCCTTCGAGGACCGACCAGCCGAGGGTCAGGACGGCTACCGACGGCGCCAGCGCCGTCATCGCCGAACCGCAGGCGTAGATGATCAGGCCGATCACGAAGGCCCTCCGCCGGCCGATGATGTCGCCGATCTTGCCGCCGGTGAGCATGAACATCGCCATCACCAGGCAGTAGAGCGTGATGACCGCCTGGATCGTGGGCACCGTCGTGTCGAAGTCGTCCACCAGGGTGCTGATGGAGACGTTCATCGCGGACTGGTCCAGCACCATCACGAACTGGGCGATGGCCAGGGCCACCAAGGGCAACCAGTTCGTGGTCGGCCCGGGGCCGGCCTGTGTCTCGTTCGCGCCGGCCGTCACGGATGCTCATCTCTTCGGCGAAGGGCGATGCCCGCGGTGATGGTGGTGATCGGGCGGCCACGCTAGCACCGACCGGCGCGGCCCGAGCCCATCCGTACCGGACGAGAAGAGTCGGATCTCGGTCCGCCGGCGGGGCCGAGAGGCGTGGGGCCGCGCTGAAGGGGCAACAGTCCTGACGTCCGATGACGCCGCCTTGCCCTCATCTGGTGCTCATCCCAACATTCGGCTCACGAACGCCCACTGGCCTTCTCTCACGGCTCCTCATCGTCGAGGTCCTCCACGGATGTTCCGAACGTGGCAAGGTCATTGCAGTCGCTTCCTCGGGTCCGCACAACGCCCGACGCGGGCGACGCCAGCCCACCACCTCGATCCCCACGTACGGAGTATGAGAAGCGCACTCTCATGCCGCTGTCAGGGTCGCTCATGCCGATGACCGATGTGCGGCAGTCACTGTGCATCCGGAGGGCTCAGCGGTGGGTCGGGAACAATGCAGCGCCAGCAACCGAGCCGATCCTCGACCGGTGTGGCCCGCCGCCCCTTGGCTAGCAGGAGGCGGCGGGTTCATCTCAGTGACCCTAGAGGGACAGCGGACCGTGCGCCCGGATCTGAAGCATGAACGCGTGTGGACCGCGCTGGTGCTTGCACGCGACAAAGCTCACGTGCACGCGATAGTGACCGTGCCCGTGCACGCCAACGTAGGCACCGGTGCCACGAACTACTCGGTAGGTGCCGCGTTCGGAGAACCTGAACAAGCAGGTCACCGGGTCATGGTGGCGGGCATGTGTGACCCGCTGATGCCGGACGATCAGGCTGCCGTTTGGGAAGCGGAAGACGTCCTTGTGGTTGGTGACGGGCCGGTCGACCCCTTTGGCGTGGATCGGCCCGAAGCCGAGCACGATCGGTTTGGCGTTCTCCCGAGGGTTGGTGCTAAGGGCCAGGAAGCGCTGGATCGGCGCGCCCCTGGCCGCCTTGTTCGCGCTTCCGCCGCTTTGCGCAACCGCGGACGGGACGGTGAAGAGTGCCCCGAGAAGAATCACGGCCAGTGTCATCACCGACCATCGTCTGTAACTTGGTACCGCCTGCATGGGGATCCCCCAATCCTGGCGCGCCGCACCGTGCGGCGCGGGTATCTAACCGGCTCTCGTACCCGCGACGGCGCTCCAGCAAACGAAGAAGCGCTTCCTGACCGAGTTCCGGCCAGGAACGCACGCTCATGCGGCTGTCCGTGCTCGCTCATGCCGATGAGCGTGCGTCGACCGTTCAGCCGACACGTCCTCGTGCGGGGTGTCTCAACTGCGTCGGACCTCGTAGCGAAGGTGCAGTGTTTCGGGAGCCCGTAGCGTGCGCACCAGGCTGAGTTCGATGTGGTTCGGTGGGAGATTGTCGAAGAGTCGCCGGCCCTGGCCGAGGAGGACGGGCCTGAGCTGGATCTCAATGGCATCGAGAACGCGTTGCTTCAGACATTCCTGCGCGGTGTACGCGCCGTGCAGCATGACGTCACGGTCACCGGCTGCTTCTTTGGCTTGCCGCACGCATGACCTGATGCCGTCGGTCACGTAGTGGACGCGCTCGTACGGGTTGTGCGGCGGCGCTCGGTGCGTCGGAACGAAGATCGGGACGCCGTTGTGATGGTCGCCTCCCCAATAGTCGGCGAAGTCCCCGGTCCGCCGACCGGTGATGACGGCACCGCTGGACATCGCTTCGTCGAAGACAAGGCGGCTGTTGGGATCCTTCGGCCGATAGTCGTTGGGATCGTTGGTGGAGTCCTCATCGCCTCCCCCAAGCCAGTCCATCAATCGCATACCGTCGATGCCGGCCGGATTCTGGGCGTCGTCGTGCGGTCCGGTGATGAATCCGTCAAGCGACATAGCCATCGTTACGAAGACCTCTGACATCCCTTCTCGTCTCCTATCGTCCAACCCCCGGTCCTACAAGTTTCCTACCCAGCATGTCTCCGCTCATCCCGCTGTCCGGATCACGCAGCTGCCCATGTACGCGCCCCGTAGGCTTCAGCCGGAGGCTGCCAG
>Ga0070684_100000683_pt1 | contig 23419 bp, 19 predicted proteins | sample KBSC723LmetaG_FD_65653 | JGI IMG/M metagenome (GOLD analysis project Ga0070684, IMG submission 65653) | Corn rhizosphere microbial communities from Kellogg Biological Station, Michigan, USA - KBS C7.2-3L metaG | ecosystem: Host-associated > Plants > Roots > Rhizosphere ...
GACTTCTTGCCGGCGCCGCGTGCCTGCGCGACGACGTTGCCCTTGGGTTTCGCTTTGGTAGCGGCTTTTGCCATGAGTTGCGGCGGAGCGGTGGAACGGAGCGGCGATGAACGGCGGAGCGACAAGCTCGGCCGACGCTCAATCTAGTTGTCGTACGACCGAGCGACACCATCGGTTCCACGTCTCGGTGGCCATAAACGCAGCGGGGGGACGTGCACGATGCACGTCCCCCCGAGTGCAGACCGGCGACGTTACTTGATGTGCTTGTTGACGAGCTTGGTCATCTCGAACATCGAGACTTTGCCCTTGCCACCAAACACGACGCGGAGCTTGTCGTCGGCATTGATCATGCGACGCTCCTTCGCATCCTGGAGGCCATTCCGCTTGATGTAGCCCCAGAGCTTTTTCGTGATCTCGGTGCGCGGAATCGGATTGCCACCGACGATCGCACTGAGCGCGGCGTCTGGCTGCTTCGGCGCCATGAACGCCGCATTCGGCACGCGCTTCGCGCCGCTCTTCTTTTTCGCGGCCTTCTTCACGCCGCCCTTTTTCTTCGCGGCCTTCTTGCCGCCCTTCTTCGCTCCGCCCTTTTTGGCGGCCTTCTTTCCCTTCTTTGCAGCCATTCTCTCTCCCGGTAGATGGAATGGTTGGGGAGTTATTTCCCCTGAAGTGTGTCGATTCTCCCTATGAAAACCGACCCCCTTCGACGGCGAAAGGTATAATCATCGGCGGCAGACGCAATAGGGAATTTGCGTTTTCCCCTCTGAAAACCATCTGAGAAGCGTCGATTTCCCCTCTGAAAACGACCCGCGCTCACTCGAGAACCACGCCGTTTCCCCTCTGACAGACGTCGATTTCTCGAGTGTCGCGTCGCCGGGTTTCGCGATTCGCGCGCCCGTTCCCACCGCATTCTCCAGAGGAGAAATCGCGATTTCTCCTCTGAAATTCAGCGAAATTGCGTGTCGAGCCAATCGGCAATCGCGCCCAACACCTCGGGCCGCACGCGTAGCGACGGCAGTTTCCCATAGTCGAATCCGCCCGTGGGATCGGCAACGAAGAGGTGATTCGTCGCGGGAAATAGACGAACCGTGACTCGCGAATTACCGCCGGCACGAAACGCCGACGCCAGCTTCTCCGCCTCCGACGCCGGCACCTGGCGATCCGTCGCACCCTGCAGAATCAGCACCGGTGTCTTCACCTGTGGCGCGATCGTCGACGGCTCATACTCGAGAAAGAACTTCATCCATGGCGTCGTCGCAGCGAGCGAATCCGTCGCCTTCGCCGAACGCTGGAGCGCCGCCGCGCGCGCGGCACCAGTGAGATGCGCCATGCTGTCCACGGCGTAGATCTGTTGCGCGCGCAGGATCTCCCGTCCATTCGACGCCGTTCCCGCCATGAGCACGATCGCTCGCAACTTCGGATCGGTCGCGGCAATCATCGGCGCGATCACCCCACCCTCGCTGTGTCCCACGAGGCCGATACGATCGGGATCGATCTCCACGCGCGTCCGAAGATATGCGACACCGGCGCGAATGTCGTCGGCAAAGTCTTTGGACGTCGCGGTGCGCGGACCAAGGTCGGAGCCGTTCACACCGCGATCGTCGAGCCGGAGCACCGCGATCCCGCGCCGCCCCAACGTATCCGCCAGCTCTCGAAACGGCCGATACCCTCTGAGCGCAGTCGACTCCTCATCGCGATCCTCGGGACCGGAGCCGGTGATCGTCACCACCGCGGGCGCGCGGCCCGCCGGCCGCCCACGTGGAATCGTCAGCGTGCCGCTCAGCTTGAGGCCAGCCGGCGTCTGCACGACAACCTCTTCCGCCGTGTACGGCGCTCCCGCGGGCGCGGAGTAATCGCGACGCGACGCAACCAAGGCATCGAGTGCTCGGCCACGAATGATGCTCAACCCGCGCGCCGGTAATCCACCACCCTGAATGCGCCCACTCGGCGACACGGCGAAATGCATCGAGACACTGGCATAGTCGACCGTCGCCGAGTCCGATCCGATCCACGTGACGACAGCGGGCACGGGCTGCGGCGCGCCCATGATGAACAGCGGGAACGATTGCTTTGCGCCTCCCATTGCGCGCGCATGGATCGTGATTTGCTCCATGAAAGCAATCGAGGGATTCACGATCGCCAGCGCACCGGTCACACTCGGAAGGTGCGCCGGCGCCGCGCTCCCCATTTGCGCCACGATGCTGTCGCCACCGATCGTGAACATCGACCGATCGCCGAGCGTGTCCGCGGCCGACCGATAGTATCGAGTCTCGAGCCGCGTGATCAGTCCGTCGGGCGTGAGCGTGGCCGTGTACGCGAGTCGACCGCCGCGAGCGCGATCGAGAAATTCGCCCGTGAGCTCCGTCGGCGTTCGCGTGCTTCGCTCGACGATCACGGTATCGACCGTGCCAATCGCCGTACGACTGATGAGATAGAATGACGCACGCTCAGCGGTCTGCGACGATGCAACGGTCGCCGACAGCGCAAGCGAGATGAGCGCGAGAGTGGCCTTCATCGAGAAGTCTCCTGTTTCCAAGCAAAGTAGGAATAGATTATCGATCCCAGCGTGGATGCCGCGACGCACGCGATGACGAGCGGCGGCTCAATGCGGCCTGGAATGAACACGCCCAGCGCGATCACGACGCCGGCAACGGTCATGAGATAGCCGCCGACGCGATGCGTCCGCTCCCACACGCGGTCGTTGCTGAGGGTCCACGGCGTTCGAATGCCGAACCACCAATTCGATCGCGCGCGCGGCAGTTGATTGCCGATCGCGATCAGCATCAACCCCAGCAAGACCGGCGCGATCCGGTGAATCAAGATCGGCAGACCGAGTGCGTACGCGAGCACGGCCAGATGAACCAACGCAACCATCGTGAGCACTGCCGCGATCACGAAGTCGTACGTCGGCTGAAATTTGGCGTAGTTGGCACGACGCGGATCGATCTTCGGCAGACCGCGCATCGCCGCCCAGACCACGAGCAACAGAATTGGCACGAAGAACGCCGCCCGCTCGCGCGACTGCCAACTGTTCACTTGACCGTGAATGTTCCAATGACTCGGCACCGTCGCCGGCAATCGCGGGTATGCGACCGCCGACAGAATCGCCGTGACGACGATGAGGACGGCGGGGTACCACTTACGCATGACGCTTCCCTCCCGGTTTGCGTCGCGGCTTCACCCAATCGAGGATGTGCTCGACGAGATCGTCGAACACCGTGGTGTTGAGCTCGTAGACGATTTGTTGGCCCTGGCGCTCCGACAGAATGAGCCCGGCGTCACGCAGCTGTCCCAAGTGCCGTGATACGGTCGCCCACGCCGTCGGGAACTGCTCGGCGATCTGACCGGACGTCCGCGGTCCATCGCGCAGCAAGCGCAAGATCTCGCGGCGCGTAGGGTCGGCCAGGGCTTTGAAGGCGTCGTTCATGGGAGCATAGTATTACGTACTTAGCTAAGTACGTAAGTATCTACGCCGCGGTTTCAGCCGGTTCCGGCGCCTCAGCCCGTGAAACCGTCCAACAAGGCCATCATCTGGACGTCGTACGGATCGGGGCTCGCGTCGTCGTCCGCGATCTCCGTGTTCAGCTGCGGCGTCTCGAGGATCAGGGGGATTCCCTGCGAGCGCCTGTCCGCGACCAGCCGACGGAACGGCTCGACACCAATCTGGCCGTCGCCGAGCAAGACGTGGCGATCCTTGTTCGATCCTAGTGCGCCTTCGCTGTCGTTGAGGTGCATGAACCCCGGCGCCTCGCCCGTCTCTTCCTCGAACTCGTCGAGGACCTTGGAGATGGAATCCTCGGACGCGCGCAGATCATAGCCCGACGCATACAGATGACACGTGTCGAGCCCGTAGCCGGTGCGCGCACGCAGCGATTTGGGAATGTGCCGGAGAATCGATCCCACCTCGGCCGCCGTCTTGGCAAACGTGCGTCCGGCGCCGGCGGTGTTCTCGACGAGCACGCGCGTCGTGCCCTTCGGCACGTGATCGAGCGCGTGCACGATCGCGCCGGCCACACGCTCCGCCGCCGCTTCGCGATCGTCGTCCGTCGCCGCGCCGGGATGAAAGCAGATCGCGCCGAGTCCGAGCGCGGATGAGCGTTCGAGCTCCTTGGCCAGGCCGCCGCGTGCGCGCGACGACTTTTCTTCTTCGGGCGTCGCGGTATTGAGCACGTACGCCGCGTGCGCCACGACGAACTTCGGATCGATCTTCGCCTCGGCCAGCGCCGCGCGGAAACGTTCCACGCGCTCCGCCTTGATCGACACCTTGTCGCCGTAATACTTCGGGATCGCGGTGAAGATCTGCAGCGCCTTCATCCCAGATGCGCCGGCGCGACGAACGGCCATGTGAATGCCGCCGTTGTCGATCGTGTGCGCTCCGAAGTAGTGAGTCACGTCGAGCTCTCGCGTGTCGAGGACAGGTTGAGTTACTGGATTCGTCCCACGCGAACCACTCGCGGGACACGGGACCCGGTGGTGTCGGTCGCGCGTCGCGTCGCCCACGACACGGCCAGCCGGCGACCCGCGAGCGCGACCGCGGGCGACGTCGCAATATCGACGCCGCGTGACACGACGGTGTGCCACGCGAAGATGTGACCCTGCGCCGAGGAAAACGCAACGCCGACCTGCTGCCGCGAGCCGTTCGGATCTTCGTACGCGACAGCGACGTCGTCGCCGTCAGTCGCGATCGCCGTCGGCACGAGACGATCGCCGTAGATGACCGCGACCGGCGCGTGAACCATCGTGCCCATCGAATGGGCGAAGAACACGCCCTTGCCCTCGGGAGCAACCATGGAGTACGCGACGAAGAGATCGTCGCCGACAGTCGCGACAGACGGCGGAGGACGGTTGCATCCAGTAGAGCTGACATCCGTCGTGTCGACGGGGAGCGGGTTGCTCCATGTCTTCCCAGAATCCGCCGAGCTCGCAATCTCGAGCGCGGAGCTGCTGTCGCGTCGGACGTTCCACCACGCGAAAAAAATGTGGCCGGTGCCGGCGATCGCACGAGCTGACGATGCGCACAAGCCGGGCGAGCTCGGCGGACTGACCGCCGGCGGCGGTGCGATGACGTAGGCGGCGCGACCGCTCGAATCAACCACCAGTCGGCTCGGGCCGCTGACCTCGTCGATCGGAGCAGGTTCATTCCACCCAACCGAGGGTTTGTCGCATGCGACTCCGGCCGCGAGGACGAAGAGGACCAGGCTCGAGAGGCGAACGCGAAGAATCATGGCTGAGAATAGCCGACGTAGCGGAGTCCGAGAAGCGGCGTATTTTGCATGCAGAGCCGAACCACGGCTGGTTCCGCCGCCTTCGCTCCCACCGTGCACGCAAACGAGGATCGCTTCATGGCAGTGACATCCGCACCCGACCGACTGGCCGCTCAATCCGAGCAAGCCGAGCGTACCGTTGCTCCCCGCTCGGCGCCACTGGCCGGGTTCAGTGGAACGCGCCGCGTTCCGCCGCCCACGAACGATCCGATCAAGAGCTATGCGCCGGGTTCGCCGGAGCGAAAGGAGCTCAAGTCTCGTTTGTCGGCGATGGCGAACGAGCGCGTCGATGTGCCGATCATTATCGGAGGCCGGGAGATTCGCACAGGCCGCTCGGCGCACGCCGTGATGCCGCACAATCATCGTCATGTGCTGGCCGATTGGCACAAGGCGTCGATCGAGCACGTCAATCAAGCGGTGGATGCGGCGCGCGAGGCGCGCGCCGAGTGGGGCAACTGGGCGTGGGAAGATCGCGCGGCCGTGTTTCTGAGAGCGGGCGAGTTACTGGCCACGACGTGGCGCTCGACCCTGAACGCCGCAACGATGCTCGGCCAATCGAAGACGGCATTTCAGGCCGAGATCGATGCGGCGTGCGAGCTGATCGATTTTTGGCGCTTCAATCCGGCGTACGCGCAGGAGTTGTACGACGAGCAGCCGATGTCGAACAGCGCGATGTGGAATCAGATCGATTATCGGCCGCTCGAGGGATTCGTCTATGCGGTGACGCCGTTCAATTTCACGTCGATCGGTGGCAATCTCCCGACGGCGCCGGCGTTGATGGGCAACACGGTGATCTGGAAGCCCGCGTCGTCGGCCATGTTGTCGGCGTACTACATCATGAAACTGCTCGAGGAGGCCGGGTTGCCGCCGGGCGTGATCAACTTCGTGCCGGGCGACGCGGCGGAGATCTCGAACGTCTTGTTGTCGCATCCCGAGTTGGCGGGCGTGCACTTCACGGGCAGCACGACCGTGTTCAACAGCATGTGGCGGACGATCGGCGCGAACATGTCGAACTACTCGACCTATCCACGCATCGTCGGCGAAACGGGCGGCAAGGATTTCATCGTCGCGCATCCGTCGGCCGATCCGCAGACGCTCGCGGTCGCCATCGCGCGCGGCGGATTCGAATATCAGGGCCAAAAATGCTCGGCGGCTAGTCGTGTCTACGTACCGCGCTCGTTGTGGAATGACGTGCGCGATCGCGTCGTCGCGATGATGGACGAGATGCGCATGGGCGACGTGACGGACTTCCGCAACTTCGTGGGCGCGGTGATCGACGAGAAGTCGTTCACGAAGATCAGCGAGTACCTCGACGACGCGCGCGCCAACGCCAAGATCGTTGCCGGCGGCGTGGCCAAGGGGGATGAGGGCTACTTCATCAAGCCCACATTGGTGCAGGCCAAGGAGCCGCGCTATCGCTTGCTCTGCGAGGAGATCTTTGGCCCGGTCGTCACGGCCTATGTGTACGACGACAGCAAGTGGGAAGAGACGCTCGAGATCATCGATACGACGTCGCCGTACGCGCTCACCGGCGCGGTATTCGCCAACGATCGCGCCGCGGTGCGAGAGGCCACGATGGCGCTGCGGAACGCTGCCGGCAACTTCTATGTGAACGACAAGCCGACGGGCGCCGTGGTTGGACAGCAGCCCTTCGGTGGCGCGCGTGCGTCGGGCACGAACGACAAGGCGGGTTCCAAGCTCAATCTCGTGCGGTGGGTGAGCGCGCGATCGATCAAGGAGACCTTCTCTCCGCCGCGCGACTACAAGTACCCCTTCATGGCCGAGGAGTAGGCGAGGCAGGGAGAGAAGCACCGATGCCGTTTGCTCCCTCGGCGCTGCGCTTCTTTCGAGGGCTTGCGGCGCACAACGACAAGCAGTGGTTCGAGGCACACCGAACGGAATATGAAACGGACGTCCGCGCGCCGATGCGCGAGCTGATCGAAGAGCTCGACGTTCGGTTCGCGCGCTTCGCGCCCGAGATCGGCGGCGATCCCAAGCGATCGATGTTCCGCATCAACCGCGATATCCGATTCTCGGCGGACAAGTCACCCTACAAGACGCACGCGGCGTGTTGGTTTCACCACCGCTCGGCGAGCAGGAAGGTCGGCGGAGAGGCGCACGAGGGGAGCGCCGGTTTCTATTTTCACTTCGAGCCAGGCAAGTCGTTTGTCGGCGGAGGATTGTGGATGCCTCCGCGTCCGCAACTGAATCGCTTGCGTGACGCCATGGCGGAGGATCCGGGCCCATTCGTGCGCATGCTGCGCGGGTTGCCCAAGCGATTCGGTGGCCTCGACGAGTCGGCCACGCTCAAGCGCATGCCCCGCGGATACTCCGAGGAGCACCCCGCCGCGCGCTGGCTGCGCTATCAGTCGTTCACGAGCGGCCGGCCGCTCACCGACGCGCAGGTGACCGGCACGAAATTGCCAACGCTACTGACGCGCGAGTTCGAAGGACTGCTGCCGCTGGTGCGCTGGTTGAATGGGGCGCTCGGGTTCCGAACGGCCCAGACCTCGCGCGGGACGCGTTAGAATTCCGCGAGTCTAGACCAGCACCGTCGGAGCGCACTCTTCTCGTTTTTTTCGACGCATGCCGACCTTTGATTCGCACCAGTGGACGACCAGTCGCCGGAGAATTTGCCGCGCACGCCGCGCTTGCGACGCAACGAGACACTGTCCTCACGCTGCTCTCGCCGGTAATGGCTACGAGGCGTCGACCCGCGCGCGCTGGCGTTTCACATCGTCGGAACTCACACGCTTGAAGAGGAAAATCTCGCGATGCTGTTCATGATCATCGAGCACTTCCGCCATCCTGACGCGACACCGGTCTACGAGCGCTTTCGGACGCGCGGCCGTCTCGCGCCCGACGGCTTGCGGTACGTCAGCAGTTGGGTCACGTCCGATCTCTCGCGCTGCTATCAAGTGATGGAGTGTGACGATCGCGCTCTACTCGACCAATGGATCGCCGCGTGGCAGGACATCGTCGACTTCGAGGTGCACCCCGTCATCACGTCGGCCGAGGCGGCGGCGCGCGTACCAGGCAGTGGCGCAGCTTCGACAGTCGGGTGACGCCGGAGTTCGGATATCTGCTCGCACACTCCGCGTGGGGCTACGGCTACGCGACTGAAGCGGCACTCGCCGTGCGCCGACACGCGTTCGAGACGTTGGCGTATCCGCGAGTGATCGCGTTGATCCGTCGGGAAAACACGCGCTCCCAAGCGGTCGTGCTTCGGCTCGGGATGCGCATCATCGCCGAAACGACGTATGTTGGACTCGCACATCGGGTCTATGGCCTCGATTCGGCGGCCATAGCGTAGACCTTCACCACGTCGTTCGTCATGCTGATTCTCTCTCAATCCGACGTCGAGCGACTCCTTCCGATGCGCGACTGCATCGAGATCATGGCGTCCACGCTCGAGACGCTCGCCCGCGGCGACGCCGTATTGCCGTTGCGGACCGTGATTCGCATTCCGCAGACGAACAACGCATTCGGAGTGATGCCCGCCTACCTCGGCTCGCCGAAAACCATCGGCGCGAAGATCGTGACTGTCTTCCCCGGGAATCACGGCACAGCGCTCGACTCTCATCAAGGCGCCGTACTACTCTTCGACCGCCATGATGGACGTCTCGTCGCATTGCTCGACGCGACCGCCATCACGACGATTCGGACGGCCGCCGCATCGGCCGTGGCGACGCGACTCCTCGCGCGAGAGAACGCGTCGGCGCTGGCGATCATCGGGTCGGGCGTGCAAGCGCGCGCGCATATCGAGGCAATCTGCGCCGTGCGGCCAATCGCATTCCTGCGCGTTTGGAGCCGGAGCACTGACCGCGCCGCGACGCTCGCCGGGTTCGCGCGCGAGCATTTTCATCTGGACGCCTCGGTGGCCGCGACCGGCGCCGATGCCGTTCGCGATGCCGACATCGTGTGCACGGTGACATCGTCCACGACGCCGGTCCTCGAAGGCGCATGGCTCACACCGGGAACGCACGTCAACGCCGTGGGGGCGTGCACGCCCAACGCTCGCGAGATCGACTCCGCCGTCGTAGCGAGGTCGCGCCTCTACGTGGACCGTCGTGAATCGGCACTCAGAGAGCCGGGTGATATTCTCTTTCCACTGCAGAACGGAGAAATCGGGCCCGAGCACATCGTAGCCGAAGTGGGAGAGCTTCTCGCCGGACGCGGCAGCGGGCGCCGCGACGACCGCGAGATCACGTTGTTCAAGTCGCTCGGGCTAGCGATCGAGGATCTCGCCGCGGCCTCGCACGTGTACGAGCAGGCGGTGCGCGCTGGGCTCGGAACGCAGGTCGAGTTGGGCGGAGCACGTCATGCGAGCCATTGAACCCATCGGCATCGGCGACATCCGCGCCGCGCGCGATCGCATCGCGCCGGTCGTGACGCGAACCCCGTTGCTTCGCCTCAACGTCGACGCACCGGCCGAGATCTATCTCAAGCTCGAGAATCTGCAGCCGATCGGCTCGTTCAAGCTGCGTGGTGCGACGAACGCGATTCGACAATTGGCAGCCGACGCGCTCGCTCGTGGCGTGTACACCGCCAGCGCCGGCAACATGGCGCAGGGCGTCGCGTGGGGCGCACGCGAGCTCGGCGTTACATGCACAGTGATCATGCCCGATAACGCGCCGCGCACAAAGCTCGACGCCGTCACGCGGCTCGGCGCTGAGATCGTGAGGCTGCCATACGACGAATGGTGGCAGACGCTCGCCGATCACGGGCGGGCCGGCATGAGCGGCACGTTCATCCATCCCGTGGCCGATCGCGCCGTCATGGCGGGCAACGGCACCATCGGGTTGGAGATCGCCGAGGACTTGCCCGACGTCGACACCGTGCTCGTGCCGTTCGGCGGCGGCGGTCTCGTCACCGGCATCGCGACGGCGATCCGCGCGCTCGCGCCGCGTGCGCGCGTATTCGGCTGCGAGGTCGAAACGTCGACTCCGCTGCGCGCCGCGCTCGAGGCCAAACAGCCGGTGCGTGTCGAGCGAACACCGAGCTTCGTGGATGGAATCGGGGGACGCGGCGTGCTCGACGAGATGTGGCCGCTCGTCTCGACGCTCATCGATGGAGCGCTCGTCTCATCGATCGCCGAGACGAAGAGTGCCGTGCGTCTCTTGGTCGAGCGAGCGCGAGTCGTGGCCGAGGGTGCGGGCGCGGCGGCGGTTGCGCCGGCGATTGCCGGCCGCGCCGGCGGCGGCAAGGTCGTGTGTATCGTCTCGGGCGGTAACATCGATCTCGCAACGTTGGCCGACATTCTCTCGCAACCTGCGTCGTAGCGTCGAGTATTGGGGCGCTAGTCGATTTGATCCGAGAGTGATGGCACCCAAACTGCCTCGACTGCACTTGGGCGTCACCAATGGGGCATCGATCGCTCGATCTGAACCAATGGCGCCGCCAACGAGAAGCTTCGGGGTGCTGACGATGCGAACCATCACTGATGCGGCGGGCGTCGAATGGACGGTGTTCGAGGTCAGACGCGACCTCCAGACGACAGATCAGTGGTCGTACCTGCCCGAAGAGTTCGGCGACGGCTGGCTCTGTTTCGAATCGCAATACAGCAAGCGTCGTCTCACGCCCGTGCCCGCGGATTGGCAGGATCTGGGACAAGAGGATCTCGTCAAAATGCTGCTCCAGGCGGCGCCGGTCCGCCGCACGCAGACCAACCCGCAGGATCGACCGACGGCCGACTAGACGACGGTCGTCGGTGAATCAGGGCTTCGGCTTGGCCTTTCCGATCGAGCGATAATACTCCTCGACATGTTGCTTGTACGCCGGCGGAACATCGCCCGAGCGTTCGAGCAGAACGCGAGTCGAATCGCCTTCGCCGAGTCTGCGCCGCAATCCGAATTCGAAATCTTTGAAGCCTTCGATGGTTTTGGCGCGCAGGTCGGCAGCCGTTCGCGTGTCCTGAAGAACGCGCGCGTCGGCGAGCTGACGAAGCCCGTCGATCGCACGATCAAGCTCCGCGGTCGGCAGTCCCTGCTTCGCGATCTGCTCGCGCAGCGCTTGCGCGTCATTGAGCCGCTGCTGTGCTTCGCGGCTGAACTGCTGCGCGTCTTCGGGCGAAAGCCGTCCACCGTTGAGCGCGCCGCCGGTTGGCACACCGCCATTCGCCATTTGCTGCCCGTTGCCGCGGCCTTGGCCCTGACCCTGACCGCGTTGCGAGTTTGCTTGAGACTGCTGTTGTCCTTGGCCGCCTCCGCCTTGGCCTTGTTGTCCCTGCTGTCCTTGCTGTCCTTGCTGTCCTTGCTGTCCTTGCTGGCCTTGCCCCTGTTGCTGGCCTTGGCCCTGCTGGCCTTGGCCACTCTGACCCTGTTGTTGTCCCTGCTGACCGCTTCCTTGCTTCCCCTGCTGTTGTCCGCTCTGCCCACTCTGATTCTGCTGCGCCGAACCTTGGCCGCGTTGTCCGCTCGCGCTTTGCTGACCCTGTTGGCCTTGGCGACCGTTTTGACCTTGCTCACCGCTCTGCGCTTGCTTGGCTGCTTGATCGCCGCCGTCGGCGAGTCGGCGGTGCGCATCATTGGCGCCCTGCTCCTGACGTTGCCGCATGCGCTCATCCATCGACTCCAGGCCACGCACGAGGTCGCGCGCACGATCCGCGGTCTGCGCCTGCTGACGCTGTCCATTGCCCGCCTGCGCGGCCGCTTGCGCCTGCTGCAGACGCTGGCCCAAATCCGCGATGTCCGCGCCGATTTGCTGCTCGGCGGAGTTCATCCAATCCGCGGGAGCCGTGCGCGCCTGCTGCTGCGTGTAGCGCAGCTTCTCTTCGACTTTGCGGCCGCGCAGCGTATCGGCCGCGCTCTCCAGGGCGCGTGACACCTCGCGTTGATCGCGTTTGCTGTCGAGCGCCATGCGATCGAGCGTTGACTTGAGGTCCTTTACGCCGTCGGCCATCGCGCCCTTTTGCTGCGAGATGGACTGCTGAAGTTGTTGTTGCGCGGATGCGTTGCCCGCACTCTGCCCCAACTTCTGCACGTCGGACTGCACGCTCTTCTCTTGATCGGCCAACTGCTGCGCCGCGCGAACAGCGTCGGCGACGTCGCGCGACGCACGCCCGGACTTCTCTTGGTCGAGTAGCCGGCGCGCTTCCTGAAGGTTGTTGAGCGCCTGTGATGCATCGCCTCCCTTCTGGCCGTTGGCGGCTGCGCGACGCATGGCGTCGGCCGCGTCCTGAAGCCGGCGAGCGGCGTCGGCAAGCGACTGATTCTGCTGCTCACGAGCGAGCCGCTCGAGCTGCCGCGCCTGCGCTTCGGTCTGCTGCGCGAGATCGCGTTGACCCTGTCCGCCCTGCGCGCCCGACGCGCCCATGCGGCTCAGACTATCGGCCTTGGCTCGCGCGCGATCGTTCTCTTGCTGTTGCCGAGCGGCGAGCTGGCGAAGCTTCTCGAGCGTCTCGTCGACTTGATTGTTGGCCTGTTGTTGCTGCTGGCTCTGTTGCTGGCCGCGCTGCACCGTCTCGTATTGGTTGCGGAGTCGGTCCTTCTGAAGCTCGAAGATGTCGGCGAGGTCCTGCGCGTCGGTCTTGCTTCCTCCGCCACCGCCGCCGCCGCCGCCACCCATCGAGACCTGGATCTCACGGAAGACAGCCTCGGCCCGCTGCAGCTGCTGTAATGCGCGTTGCTCCGGCGGCAACGCCGACTGCGGTGATCCGTCCGACAACTTCTTCTCGGCCGTATCCATCATGGCCGCGGCCTTCGGGAGGATGTCCGCGATCTTTTGCCAATTGCTGTCCGATTTGGCGATGCCGCGCTGGACCAGCTTGTCGGCGAGCTGATTGGTCTGTTCCTTCAAGCGCTGCTGCGACAGGCGCAGCGTCGCCAGGTTCTCTTCGAGTGTTTTCTTATCGGTGGCCGCGCTGTCTCGCGACGTCTTGAACGTCGCGGCGATGATGTCGCGCTCTTGCTTCGACAGCTGGCCGGCGTCGTTCTGTGGAGCACCGCCGCCGCCCCCGCCGCCGCCCTGTTGTTGCCGGTAGTCGTTCTCGTAGGGGCGAACCTGCAGGAAGTAAATGTCGGTCGACGCGCGCTGCGCGCCGCTGATTGCGTTGTTGTCGGTGGCGCGTGCGTAGTATGAGACGACGTCGCCCGGCTCGAGCTTGAGTCCCTCGAGCATGAACGTGTAGCCCGCCGCGACATCTTTGATCGCGCGCGTGCCTTCGTGCAGCGGCATCGCGCGCTCGGCGCCGCCGTTCACCGAATACACGAGATCCAGTTTGGCGACGCCGTAATCATCTTCGGCGCGCGCTTCCGTGTAGACCTCGTCGACCGAGAGCACTTTTTCATCGCGGCCCGGCTTGGTGAACTGCACCGTAGGCGGGCGATCGGGAAGCACGTCGATCGTGTAGTCGAGCGAGCCGGTAACCATTTTCCCTTGCGGCCCTTCCAGCTCGATCTTGTAGAAGCCGGGATTTTCGACTCGCAGCATCGCCATGAGTTGTCCGTTCCCAGTGGGAACGAGACGCAACGTGTCGCCGCCGTCGACAATGACGCGACCTCCGGCCGTCGGCACCGTCGGCGCGACGCGGATGCGAACCATCGTTCCCTTGAGCGCCGCGATGTCGCCGGTGCTGTCGACGTCGAGCGGCTCGAGCTGCGTGTACGCCGGGTATCGATACTGCAAATCCATTCGCTTGACGTACGGCAGGTTCGAGACATCGATCGTGTATGTCGTCGAGCGGACACCGTTCGCCTCGACCGCGTATTGCGTTCTTCCACCGATGTCGAACAGACGATACGCGAAACGACCGGCACTATCGGCCATCATCGGCAGGCGCGTCCACGTAGTCGAATCGGCGCCGCGCACGAGGAGCTCGACGTTGTCCGATTGGAAGCCGCGCAAGCGCGCCTCGAGCAGCGCGTCACCGCCTTTGGCTACCGTGACGTTCCCCGGCTCGACGAGAATGCTGAACAGGCTCGCCGGCTCGGCATTGTTCCACGGCACGGTCACGAGACGAACGCCGTGTCGCAACACCGGCGGTCCGAGCAGCGTGACGAGAAACGCGACGGCCATGATCGCCGCCAGAATTCCGCCGTTGGTGCGCAGCTCGCCGGCATCGATCGTCTTCCCGTCGCCCACGACGTGCACGCGCTCCAGCGCGGCGCGCGTGAGGCGTTGAATGAATGCGGGAGATCGGAGGCCGGACGCCGCGGCGAGGCCGGTGCCGTTCTGCATCTCGACGGCCGTGATGACCGTGGCCTTGAGAGATTTCTCATGCTCCTCGAGATACATCGCCACTTGCTCGTCTCGGAGGCGCGGCAGCAGCGGCAGGATGACGAACCAAACCGCGAGCGCGAGAATCGCCACGCCGGCCACGATGCGACACGTGAGGACCGATGCGTCGGAGTACTTGAAGAAGCTCATCGTGTACGCCGCCGCGACCAAGACGAGCCATCCGGCGGCGACCGTGATCGCGGCGCCGCGCAGTGCCCGCTTGGCACGGTACCGATTGCGCACGCCCCGTACGACGCCGAGTAGCTGCGACTGCTCCGAAGGCAGGCCGTGTACGCTTTCCATCGTTCCCCCTTACTTCAGTCGTCTCGTCACGGAGACATCGCTTTCGACAGGCGATTCGAGAGCAGCGTCTCGATCCCCATCAATAACAACGCACCAAGCAACAGATACCACCAGACCTTTTGCCGCTGCTCCTGTTCCTGCGGCGTCGAGGCGAAGACGTCACCGCCTGGCTGCCGCTGTCCATTCACCGCCGTCACCGCGGCCACCATGTCTTGCGGGTCGAGATGCGACAGGTCGGACTCTGCCGGATCGACGTTGACCGCAATCGGCCGGCCACTCCCAACCGGCGTGTCGCGTCCGCGCAATTCGTAAAAGCCTTGTTCGCGAAGCGTAATCATGTGGTTCGGCCCGCCCGCCGTAACGCGCTCGCGCTGGCCCGACGGCGCCTCGAGCACGAGCTCGGTCGTACTATCCGCGGCGCGGCCCGACAGAAACGGCGCGGTGAGCTCGCCATGTCTCGAGAGATCGAGCACTTCCCCGGCCGTGAACCACGGCCGAGGATCGGCGTAACGACCGGCATGTTTTCCGAGTTGGTGCACGAAGGGCAAGAAGACCGGCTGCAGCGGAAGATTCGTCCAATACGAATCCAGCGACGACGCCCACGTCAGCAGCTTCCCTCGGCCCACGAGGCGCTCCACGAGCGCCGGTGAGCCGTCGTCGAAGCGCGCGAGGATAGTCATGCCCGGCTGCGCCGTGAGCGCTCGATAGCGCAAGAAGCGCGCGGTCGAAAAGTCGCCGCTTCGCGGCGCGTTGAAGATCTCGAAGATCGGGTGCGCGTAGTCCACCGACGATAACGTGCCGCCCGCGTCGTTTGTGCGATCAACGGTTTGTCCGACGGCGGGGAGCAGTGCGCGCCACTCGGCGGGCCATGTTTCCGTCCGGCTTCCGCCGGGCGCGACCACGAGGCCACCGCCGCCGTCGATGAGCGCGCGGAGACGAGCGCCGACGGGTCCCGTTGGCGGCGCAACTTCGTCGAGCACCACCAAGGCACGGCCGTCGAAATCGCGCGGTGTCAGCGCGTCGACGCGTTTCACGTCGATGCGGAATGAGGGGCGATCGCCGATCGCGAGCGCGCGACTGAGGAAGAGGCTTTGATTCTCGCGCGGGTTGGTGGGCTCGACGATCAACACCGGCACGGCTTCGTCCGGTGCGATCGTGAAATTCAGCACGTCGTCCGGCGTGAGCGAATCCGGCGTGATGTGGACAACGCCCTTTGTGGCGCCGCTCGGCACGGCGATCGGCGTGAACGCGACTTGCTGCGCACCCGACGCCGGGAGAATGGCGCGCTGGGTCTGCACGTCACGTCCGCCAATGGAGAGCGTTGCGGCGACCGCCTTGGTCGCGGCGCTCGTATTGATCAAACGTGCCGCGACCGTCACACGGTCGCGCTGCGGCGTGCTGTCGCGATCGGTGGTCACCTGCGAGACGGCGACGTCCGACGATGAGGCGCCGCCGAGATCTACGGGTGTGACCGTTGTGCCCCGCGGAAAGACGATTTCGTTGTGATTCGCCCAACCGATCTTTTGGAAGTCGGTGATGACGACGACTTCGCGGCGCGGGAGGGTCGACGCAGCGAGGATCTGCGACGCGAGCTTGAGCGCGGCGCCGTACCGCGTGCCTTCGGCGCTGAGCTTGGCGGCGTTGATTGCCGCGATGATGCGGTCGGGTGTCGCCATCGGCTCGCTGGCGACGGACGCGTCGTTCGCGAACAACACCAGCGTGGCGCGATCCCCGGCCGACAAGCCCGTGACGACTTTGCGCGCCGCGTCCTTGGCCTTGGTCCAGCGGTCGGCGTAGCCCATGCTCGATGAACGGTCGAGCAGCACGACGACTTCGCGCGCGCCGGTCGTCGAGAGCGCCGCGCGGCGCCGCTCGAAGAACGGCCGAGCGAACGCGGCGACGAGAAGCGCCAAGGCGACGCAGCGGAGCAACAACAGCAGCAGGTGACGAATCTTCTGTCGCCGCACCGACCGATACGGAATCCGCTGCAGGAACATCAGCGACGGAAACTCCACGACGACGCGCCGTTCCCGATGGATCAGGTGAATGATCACCGGGACAGCGATCGCCGCGAGGCCGGCCAGAAATGCGGGCGCCAGGAAATTCATCTATCGCACGCGATTGAAGCGTTGGCGTGCAGACAGGAACGCGAACAGCGCGCGATCGAGCGGCTTGGACGTGTCGAACACGGAGTAGTCGGCGCGCGACTCGCCGATGCGTTTGGCCAGCGCCGCCGTGTGCTCGCGCACGAGCTCGCGGTATTGCTGACGCAGATACTCCGGAATGATGGGCATCTTGTCGCCCGTCTCCATGTCGATGAAGTTGCTCGCGTCGGAGAACGAGAAGTTCAGCTCGCGCGGATCGAGCAGGTGGAACACGATCAAATCGTTCCCGCGCCCGCGCAGATGGCTGAGGGCGTCGATCACCTGATCCGGATCTTCGTAGAAGTCCGAGATCAGCACGACGAAGCTGCGGCGCCGCATCGTCTCCGACAGTTTGCGGAGCGGCGCGAGCAGCGTGGATCGACCCGGCGTCACTTTGGCGTCGCGTCCTTTGCGATCGACGCGGTCGAGCGTGTGCAGGATGAGCTGCAGGTGCTTGGCCGACGGCGGCACGTAGTCGACGATGTCGTGATCGATCGTGGCCAGCGCGACGCGATCCCGCTGGAGACTGGAGAAGTACGTGAGGCATGCCGCGAGATAGCACGCGTATGTGAGCTTCGACGGACGACCGTCGTCGGCGCTCGCGCCGTACCGCATCGACGGCGAGATGTCGAGGATGACGTTGAAGTTCGTGTTGGTGTCGGCCTCGTACTCTTTCACATAGTGCCGGTCGCTCCGCGCGAACAACCGCCAATCGATCCGCCGAATATCGTCTCCGGGCATGTACGCCCGATGCTCGGCGAAATCCGTCGATGCGCCGAGGAGCGGAGAGCGGTGCAGGCCGTTGATGAACCCTTCGACGACCGTGCGCGCCAGCAACTCGAGATTCCCGATCCGTGCGAGCACGGACGGGTCGAGATAGGAGATCGTTGGGAGCGCGGGCGCGGTCATGCTGGTTGCTGGTTGCTGGTTGCTAGTTGCTAGTTGCTAGTTGCTAGTTGCTCGTGCAGCGCCGTTTGCCGTTGCCAGCAACCAGTCACCAGCAACCAGCAACCAACTTCACATTCCCGACTTCGGTACCGGCACGATCTTCAACAGCTTCTCGATGATCTGATCCGACGTCACCTTCTCCGACTCGGCGTGGAAATTCGTCAGCACGCGGTGACGCAGGACCGGTTTGGCCAACGCCCGAATGTCGTCGAAGCTCACGTTGAACCGGCCGTCCATCAGCGCGCGCGCCTTTCCGCCCAGGATGAGTTGCTGCGGCGCGCGAGTGCTCGCGCCATACGACACCCATTGCTTCACGAAGTCCGGCGCGTTCGGACCCGGACGACTCGTGCGAGCCAGGCTCACCGCGTAGCGCGCCACCGGCTCGGCGATGGGAACGCGACGAATGAGCTGCTGGAACGCCGTGATGTCGGCGCCCGTGATGGCATGTTGAAATCGGTAGTTCTGCACCGATGTCGTCGACGTCGCGACCTTGACCTCGTCGTTCTCCGGGAGGTAGTCCATGTTGATGTGGAACATGAATCGGTCGAGCTGCGCTTCCGGCAGCGGGTACGTGCCTTCGAGCTCGATCGGATTCTGCGTCGCAAAGACGTGGAACGGCTCGTCGAGCCGGTACGTCTTGCCCTGCACGGTGACGCGATGCTCCTGCATCGCCTCGAGCAGCGCCGATTGTGTCTTGGGCGGCGTGCGGTTGATCTCGTCCGCCAGGACGATGTTGGCGAAGATCGGGCCCGGCGTGAACACCATGTGGCGACGACCGGTCTCCGGATCATCCTGAATGATGTCGGTGCCCGTGATGTCGCTCGGCATCAAATCCGGTGTGAATTGAATCCGCGAGAACTTGAGATCGAGCACCTGCGCCATCGTGTGAATGAGGAGCGTCTTCGCCAGCCCCGGCACGCCGACGATCAGGCTATTGCCGCCGGTGAACAACGAGAGCAACACCAGGTCGATGACGTCTTCCTGACCGACGATCAGCTTGCGCAGCTCGGCGATGATCTGGTCGCGACCAAGCTTGAGCCGGTCCGCGAGCGCGATGTCGTCGTGTGAATCGAGTGTGGGAGCGGGAATCGTCGTCGCCATGTGGTTGCTAGTTGCTGGTGGCTAGTTGCTGGTTGCTGGTTGCTAGTTGCTGATGACTGCGCCTTTTGCTGTTGCTAGCAACCAGTAACTAGCAACCAGCAACCAGCAACCTGTTTAGTGTGTCAACGCGTAGATCACATAGTTCACGCCCAGCTTGTACGTCTCGTTGGACGCCGAGATGGGAATGAAGCCCGCCGCCGACCACTGCCACGATTCGCCGATGTCGTTGTCGACGTTCCCGATCACCATCAGACGCTTGGTCGGATCATTGTCCTCGTAGATCCCCCAATACGTCGGGGGACGCGCCCCGTACGCCGACGTTGGATTGATCGCCTTCACGAGATCGACGTCGAAGAACGAATGAAAGATCGGCTCCTTGCCGGTCAGCTGCACCCACTTTCCGTTCGGCAGCGCGCGCGCCATCTCCTGGCGAAGATTGGTCCAGTCGTACGGCCAACCGCCTCCCTCGCGGAAATCATCGAAGATCATGAAGCCGCCCTTGAGCAAATACTTGCGAAGACCGGCAATCTCCTTGTCGTTCGGATGCCAGCCGCCCGGCTCGGACATATAGCTCACGGGATACTTGAACAGCGCCGGATCATCGAGCTTCACGATCGCGCTGCCCACGATCGGCCCGGCCTCGACGAACGGATGCATGATCGTGATGTCGCGCAGAATCCGCATGAAGTTGTCTTCGGCATCCGGATAGTCATGCGACCATCCGGGTCCCTCGCGCCCGGAGAAATGGTCGAACCCGCGATACTGGATGCGCGCGAACGTGAACCGACCGTCGTACTGCGGATTCCCGTGATACGCGGGCGGCTGATAGTAGTCGTCCGGGCTTCCGAAGTATTGGCTGAATCCACCGCGCCGCTGCGCGAGCGCGGGCGACGCGAGCGCGCCAAGACCGAGCGCGCACACGATGAGGTGAGAGCATCTCATGGCTTCTTCTCCCCGCTTTGTCGGCTCCGCGCCTCGTACAGCGTGAGCAACAACGTCTGCGCCTTCTCGTAGTTCGGCGCTTCCTCCAGTGCGCGCAGCACGCTGGTGCGCGCGTGGACATCGTCGCCGGCATCGTGCTGGGCCTGCGCTAACTCGTACAGCGCTCCGGCTTTGTCCACCGGTCCGAGTGCGACGATCGCCATGCGCTCCCGAACGGCCAGCTGCTTGTCGCCCGCCGCGCCCGCGAGCTCGGCCAGCCGTCGATGCGTGGCCGGGTCGAATGGGTTGATGAACATCGCGCGGTCGAGCGCTTCGGCCGCGCCCTTCGCGTCGCCGAGCTTCACGAGCACTTCCGACAATCGATTGAGCGCCTTGCCGTTGATCTCGGTCAGCGACGTCAGCTTCGTCAACGCATCCGCCTCGTGACGATCGTCGTTCTTCTCGGCATATGCCGCCGCGAGAAGCGCGTAGGGACTATCGTCGCCGCCGTATTCCGGGAACAACGTGCTGGCGTGTTCCAAAACTGCGATGCCCTTATCGAGCTCGTGGTGCTCCAGCATCGTCTCGCCGGCGACCAACTGCACCCCGAAGTCGTTCGGCGAGCTCTTCGCCGCCTGCTCGGCCTGGGCGACTGACATCGCGCTCGCAACGCGAGGTTCCTTGGTGATCGAGGGAAGGATCGCGGCGAAGCGCGTGCGCAGATAATCGTCGAACTTCTTGTCGAACGCCTTGATGTCGATGTTCAGCACGCGCTGAAATACTTGATCGGTCGCGAGGCCGTCCTTGTACGCCTGCAACATCTTGAGCAGCGCCGGCTCACCGTAATCGCGCGCGATCAGCTCGCAGACCAACGACGCCTGGTAGTACGAGTACTGCACCTGCTCGGGATACGCCGGATGCATGAATCCATCGTTCATCCGGCTCACCGGCACCAGCTTTCCGTCCTTGAACGCGGCGAGAAAGCGCGGGCTGACGCCGAATCCCCAGCCCGCTTTGAACGCGTGATGCTCTTCGTACACCGACAGCCCTTCCGAGAACCAGCGCGGAATACGGTTGTCCGTCGTGCCCAACGTGAAGGTGTGCGCCAGCTCGTGCCAGAACGTCGAGCCCCAGTTGAACGGGCCGGCGTCCTTCGCCGCCGGTGAATCGAACGCGAGCGTCGTGCCGAAGCTCACGCCTAACGCGCCGAGCCCCGCCAACCCGACCGTCCGCACCGAGAAATCCGCGTGACTCCGATACACCTCGATGCGAATCGGCGGCGGCGGCGTGTACGCGTACTTCTTCGAAAACGTCGCGTACGCCCGCTCGGCCAGATCCTTCAAGTACACGGACAGAATCGGCGACTCGTCTTTCTCGATCATGAACTGGAAGTGCTCGCTCGACGTGAGATCGTAGTTCTTGTAGGTGTCGAGGAGATCGAGCGTATTCTTGACCCACACGTTGTACGGATCGCCGCCGAACGACGTCTCGAGGCTCTTCTTCCCTTCGGCAATTTGACCGAGCCGCAGCTCGTTCATTCCGAGCACGCTCCAGTCGTGCCAGTTCTTCGGATCGAGAGTCACTCCCTGCTTCGCGAACTCCGCGGCCGTGCGATACAGCCGGACCTCCGCCGCGAGCTCGGCCAGCGTACCGAAGAACTCGGCGTCGCTCGGGTTGACCGTGTGCGCGCGATCGCGGACCGCAGCGAACCCCGCTTGGTCATGCGTCAGATACTTGATCGCCGCCGCCACGGCGAGCGCATGCTCCGACGTGGGATCGGTCTTGAGCGCGCGATCGATGTCCTGTTGCGCTCCGGAGTAATCCTCGAGGCTGAGAAGCATTTCCGCGTGCAGCGTCCGCGCGTCCGCGTAGTCGGGATTGATCGCGAGCGCGGCACGGACCAGAGAGTCACCCCCGGCCTGTCCGTCATTCTCCAATCGGCGCGCCGCGCCAAGCAGCGCGCGCGGATCATTCGGGTTCGTCTGCAGCACTTCGGCGAACGTCTTCTGCGCTTCCTCGAAGTTGTATTTGCGCAGGAACAGCTCGCCGAGCTTGTTCTTCGCGTCCGAGTTCGCGGGATCGGCGCCGAGCGCGCGGTCGAACGCCTTGAGCGCATCTTTGAAGAGCTGCGGATCGTTGGCCCCGAGGTACTCGACCGCCGTCGCGACGGCAACGAGATCGTCGCTCGAGAGATCTGCGCCCGCCGTCGAGTTGTAGACGTCGATGAAGTGATCGAATTCCTTCATCGCGCGGTCTCGCTCGCCGCGATCGTAGTGCAGTACGGCGAGATTCACTGCCGCCGTGAGGCTGTCGCTCGCGTGCTCGGCGCCGGCGCGCACGAACGCGCTCTCGGCCGCGGCGCGCTTTCCACGGACGAGCAAGACTTCGCCCAGCGTGTTCCACAGCTGCTTGCCGCCGGTGACCGCGACATTGCGGCGCGCGGTGCTTTCGGCATCGTCGTATCGGCCAATGGTCAGGTATGCGCGAACCAGATCGCGCTGCGCCGCGACCCAATCACTGTCCGCGGCGCGAACCTTGGAGAGCGTCGCGATCGCTTCTTGATACTTGCCCGTGTGAAGCAGCTCGTGCCCGTCGTCCTGCGCGGGCAGCACGCACCACGGCGCAGCGAGCGCGCCGGACACGAGCGACACGATCAGCGCGATGCGCCTCATGATTTCCTCCCTTCGAGCTCGCGAATCGACTTGGCTTTTCGCGCGAGCTGCACCAGCAGATTCTCGAGCGCGTCGTCGTACGCGTCGGCGGCCATCGCCGTCTTCCGCGTTCGCAGCGAATCGATCTGATCCTCGAGCGCGAACTTATCCTTGTAGAGCGCGGCCAGCTGCGGATCGTTCCCGCCCGCGCGCGTCGCGTAGGCGCCGTCGAGAAAGAATCGGCGCGCCAACAAACCTTGTCCCGTTCGTCCGTCGGGATCGGCGACGCCGTTCTTCGCGCCCATGTCGTCGAGCTGCGCGTGTTCGGTTTGCAGGCGCGTGTCGGTCTCGTAGATCCGTTTCGTTTCCGCGATGGCGTAGCGGAACGCCTCGAGCAGCGACACGCGTCCATCCTTGTCTGCGTCGGCGACGTCCTTGGTCAGCGCGTCGACGAAGAATTGCGCGAAGTGCGACTCGTTGCGCTCGAACGAGCTTTTCGTTGCCGTGATGATGACGCGGTTCGGCGCCGCCAACACCGGCAGCATGTCGCCGCTCGCGCTGGTCATGTTGATGAACGCGACCTTTTGCGTCGTGAAGCGCCCCAGCAGCTGCGCGAAATCGCGCGCGCTCAAATCGGGACCGGGAATGCTGATCTTCGTCTCGGGACCTTCACCGCTTCCATGCCCAATGAGCAGAATCGCTACCTGATCGCCGGCGCCCACCCGACCCGCCAAGTCCGTCAACGCGCGCTCGATGTTGACCTTGGTCGACTGGCCGTGATAATGCGGGCGCTTCGAGACGCTGTCCTCGCCCAGCCAGATGATCTCTTTCTCCGGAATGCCGAATCGCGTCGCGGCAACATCGGCGAGCG
>Ga0070684_100000684_pt1 | contig 23405 bp, 27 predicted proteins | sample KBSC723LmetaG_FD_65653 | JGI IMG/M metagenome (GOLD analysis project Ga0070684, IMG submission 65653) | Corn rhizosphere microbial communities from Kellogg Biological Station, Michigan, USA - KBS C7.2-3L metaG | ecosystem: Host-associated > Plants > Roots > Rhizosphere ...
CGTCCCCCTTCTCGTTGCCGGAACCCGACGGTCGATAGTACGTCTTGCCCTTGAGCGGCTCCGGGAGGTAGTCGACGTCGAAGCCGCGTGGATCCGAGTGCGGATAGATGTAGCCCTTCCCGCGCCCGAGCTTGGTCGCACCGTAGTAATGCGTGTCGCGGAGCTCGTCGGGCGGACGCGTGTGGCCGAGCTCGCGGACGTCCTGCGCCGCTTCGCCGAGCGCGGTGATGACGGCGTTCGACTTCGGCGCGAGCGCGAGGTAGATCGCCGCCTCGGCGAGATTGAGCCGCGCCTCGGGTAGGCCGACGTGCTCGACCGCCTGTGCGGCTGCCACGGCGACGACGAGCGCCTGCGGGTCGGCGAGCCCGATGTCCTCGGATGCGAGCACGATCATGCGGCGCGCGATGAAGCGCGGGTCCTCGCCGCCCTCGAGCATCGCGGCCAGGTAGTAGACCGAAGCATCCGGGTCGGAACCGCGCATCGACTTGATGAAGGCGGAGACGAAGTCGTAGTGCGCGTCGCCGCCCTTGTCGTAGACGAGTGGCCGCTTGCGCGCGGCGTCTTCGACGTGCGCAGCCGCGAGGGACTGGCCCTCGGACCTGGCCGTCTGGGACGAGAGCTCGAGGATGTTCAGCGCGTTTCGCGCATCGCCTCCCGCCCGGCGCGCGATCAGCTCGACCACCTCGTCGGAGACCTCCGTCCCGAGCTCCTCGGCGCCGCGGCGCACGATCAGCGCCAGATCGGCTTCCGAGAGCGGCTCGAGCTCGTAGATCTGCGACCGTGAGAGGAGCGCCGAGTTGACCTCGAAGTACGGGTTCTCGGTCGTCGCGCCGATCAGCGTCAGGATCCCCTCCTCGACCGCGGGCAGGAGCGCGTCCTGCTGCGCCTTGTTGAAGCGGTGGATCTCGTCCAGGAACAGGATCGTCCGCTGCCCGTGCGCGCCGAGCCGCTCCCGGGCGCCCGCGATCACCTCGCGCACCTGCGAGACCGTCGCCGACACGGCCGAGAGCTCCTCGAAGTAGGCGCCGGTCGTGTTCGCGATGACGCGCGCGAGGGTCGTCTTCCCGCTCCCCGGCGGCCCGTACAGGATCGACGAGCCGACGCGGTCCTCGGAGATCGCCAGCCGCAACGCCGACTGCTCGCCCAGGACCTGCGCCTGGCCCACGAAGTCGTCGAGGCTCTGCGGCCGCATCCGAAGCGCGAGCGGCGCGGTCTCCGGAAGCCGTTCGTTGGCCGCGTCTGAGAACAGGTCGCCCACGGCCACCGAAGTATGCTGCCCCGCGTGGGGGCTACGGGCGAAACCGTCTCGCTCAGGGACGAGGTGGCGACGCTCCTCTCGGAGCTGATTCGCCTCGATACGGTCAATCCGCCGGGCAACGAGACGCGCGCGGCCGAGCACCTGCGCACATACCTCGAGGCGAACGGCGTCGCGTGCGAGCTGTACGCGAAAGAGCCGGAGCGTGCGAACCTCGTCGCCCGCATCCCCGGCACTGGAGACGGACCGCGCCTCGCCTTCCTCTCGCACACCGACACGGTGCTCGCGGATCCCGCCGAGTGGGAGGTCGACCCCTGGTCCGGCGAGCTCCGCGACGGAGAGATCTGGGGCCGCGGCGCGCTCGACATGAAGGGCCAGGTGGCCGCGACCGCGGTCGCGATGGCGTCGCTGGCGCGCGATGGATTTCAGCCGCAGGGCGACGTGATCTTCGTCGCGGCCGCCGACGAGGAGGTCGGCGTCGAGGTCGGGCTGCAGTGGCTCTGCCAGGAGCATCCGGAGGCCGTTCGCGCCGAGTACTCGATCAACGAGGGCGCGGGCGACCGGATCGAGCTCGCAGGCCGGCCGTTCTATCTCGCGTCGACGGCCGAGAAGATGAGCTCGCCGTTCCTGCTTCGCGTGCGGGGGCGGAGTGGCCACGCGTCGATGCCTTCGATCGCCGACAACGCGCTCGTCAAGGCCGCGAAGCTGATCGAGCGCCTCGGCGAGTTCAAGCCCGAGCCGCGGCTCGAGCCCGAAGTGTCCGCCCTCTTCGAGGCCGCCGTCGGCGCGCCGCCGGAGGACGCCAACCAGGTGCTCGAGGCTGCGCGCCTGGTCGACCCGATCGCAGTCGAGCTCGTCGAGCCGCTCCTGGGGATGACCGTGTCCCCGACGATGGTCACTGCATCGCAGAAGCGGAACGTCATTCCGGCGCTCTGCGAGGTGACCGTCGACTGTCGGCTGCTGCCCGGCCAGACTCAGGCCGAGGCGGAGCAGGCGGTTCGCACCTTGCTCGGCGAGGGCGAGTACGAGCTCGAGTGGATCGAGGGCCAGGGCGGGACGCGCTCGCCGATGGAAGGGCCGCTCTGGGACGCGATCGCGGGCTGGGTCGCCGAGACCGAGCCCGAGGCGGCCGTCGCACCGATCTGCCTCGCCGGGTTCACGGACAGCCACTGGATGCGCGACGCGTTCGGAACCGCCGCGTACGGCTTCTTCCCGCTGCGCTACATGGATCCCCAGGTCGCGACGCGGCTCGTCCACTCGGCGAACGAGCGGGCGCGCGTGGACGACCTGGAGCTCGGCGTCGACTTCCTGCGCTATGCAGCCCGGGCGATGAACTAGGCGCTACGCTCAGAGACATGGCCGACGAACCGATTCGCCTCGGCGGGATGGCGCTCTCGAACGGCGTGCTCGTCCACGGGCCGAGCTCGTGGGCGCTCGCGATCCGGCGTCCGGACGGCGAGCTCCAGGTTGCCGCGGAGCGCAAACGCTTCCGCGCGTCCGAGGTGACGAACCCGCTCCTGCGCGGGCCGGCTCGGCTCGCCGAGGCGATCTCGCTGCTCCCGACGGCCAAACGGCGGCTGCCCGGCGCGAAGCTTCCGTTCGAGAAGCCTCGCGTCATCACGGCGATGCTTGCCGGAGCCGCCGTAACCCAGATCGCGCGCGGCTCGAAGAGCCTCTCACCCGCAGCGCGCGAGCTCGTCGGCGCCATCGCCTCCCTCGCGCCGGCCGCGGTCGCGCTCCGTAGCTCCGAGCTTGCCGCCTACCACGGCGCCGAGCACATCGCGATCGGCACCTACGAGCACGGTGAGGCGCGCGACAAGGAGCACGAGCGCTGCGGCTCGCATCTCGTCGGCCCGCTCCTCGGCTCGCTGATCATCGGCAACGTGATCGCCTCGCGAGCCCCGCGCCAGTTCCGGCTCGCCGCGCGCGGCCTTGCGTCGGTGGCTGCGGTCGCCGTCGCGACCGAGATCTTCTCGTGGATGGTGCGCAACCCCGGACATCCGCTCTCGAAGGCGCTCGCCAAGCCCGGGCACGAGCTCCAGCACCGCATCGCGACGGCCGAGCCGACGCCTGCACAGCTCGAGGTCGCCGAGGCCGCCCTCGCCGCGTGCCTCGAGCTCGAGGATGGCCACACAAACTAGGGCTCAGCGGCTCGATCCGGACGTCTTCGACCTGCCGGTCGAGAAGATGCGGGCCGGCTACTACACGGACGCGTACTTCAACCACGCCCGTGACGCGCTGCTCGAGGACGGCCGTCACCCGCGCGTGGTCATGCAGATCTTCCAGAAGAACAGCTCGTACCTCGGCGGCGTCGACGAGGCGATCGCGATCCTCAAGCTCTGCTCGCACGACTGGGAGCAGCTGACCGTCCACGCCCTCTACGACGGCGACCGGATCGAGCCGTACGAGCCGGTCATGCACGTCGAGGGCGACTACACGCTCTTCGCGCACCTCGAGACCGCGTATCTCGGCGTCCTCGCACGAAGGACCCTGATCACGACGAACGTCGTCCGCGTGCTCGAGGCCGCGCGGGGCAAGCAGATCATCTTCATGCCCGCGCGCCACGACCATCACCGGGTGCAGACGGGCGACGGCTATGCGGCGTACGTCGCGGGCAAGATCGTCGGCGCGCCCGTCGGGGTGACCACCGACGAGCAGGCTTCGTGGTGGGGCGGAAAGGGCGTCGGGACCGTTCCTCACTCGCTGATCGCGTCCTTCGGCGGCAATACCGTGCTCGCGGCGACGAAGTTCGCGGAGTGGGCCCCGGAAGACCTGAACGTCACCGTGCTCGTCGACTTCGAGAACAACTCGGTCGCGGCGGCGCTCGACGTTGCGCGTGCGCTCGGCCCGCGGCTCTGGGGCGTGCGGCTCGACACGTCCGAGAACCTCGTCGACGCTTCTCTCCTGGACGAGCTGGGCGACTTCCGGCCGACGGGAGTGAACGAGCGGCTCGTGCGCAAGGTGCGCGACGCGCTCGACGCCGACGGCTTCGAGCACGTGAGGATCGTCGCGTCGGGCGGGTTCACGGTCGAGAAGATCGATGCCTTCGAGCGGGCTCGAGTCCCCGTCGACGCGTACGGGGTCGGCTCGTCGCTAATCCGCGGGCAGAACGACTTCACCGCCGACGTCGTGATGACGGACGGCCGCCCGTCGGCGAAGGTCGGGCGGCACTTCAGGGCGAGCGAGCGGCTCGAGCTCGTCAGCTGACGGCTTCGGCGATTCGCGGTCCGAGGCCGGGCCAGTCCGCGAGCGGGTCGGTCGACCTGACGACGTGCATCCCGGCTGCGGCGAAGCGTTCGAACGCACCGTCTGCCTCGTCCGTGTAGTCGACCGCGCCCGGGACGACGACCGGCGACGTGCAGTCCTCGAGCAGATAGACGCGCTCCGCGAGCCGCTGAGCCTCGTTGTCGCCGGCGAGCAGGTCGTCGATCGTCCAGGCCACGCAGTGGCTCTTCGCCTGGCCTGCGACGATGACCGCGTCGTAGCCGAGCAGCTCCGCGATCAGCCGGTCGTTGCGCCGGCCGAGCTCCTCGCAGTCGGGCCCGCTCGTCACCTCCGGCCCGAGGATGGAGTAGTGCTCGGTCAACGTCTGCTCGCCCTTGACCTGGAAGTCGGGCTGCGTGTCGCGGACGAGGCCGTGGAAGAAGAACGCCTCCTCGAGAGCCGAGACGAGCGCGTGCCCGATCCCGCCGAGGAGCGCGTGGTAGGGCCAGATCGTCAGCTGATACTTCCCGCCCTCGGCCAGCGCCCGCGTGTACTGGGCGAGCTGTCGCTCGGCGTAGTCGCGGTCGAGCCCGAGGCTCTCGCACACGGCGGGGTTCACGCGCCAGCGGCCTGAAGCGACGTCGTCGGCCGAGACGAGCGTGTACGGCTCGGGATGGTCCCCGTTCGCATCGACGAGCCAGACAGCGTGGAAGATCTGCAGCGCCCGATGCGTGTCGAGGCTCGGGACGATCTGCGTGACCACGCCGAGGTTGCGGTACACGAACTCGCAGAGCCGCCGGTTGTCGTCGACCGCGCCGGTCCCGGAGCGCCCGCCGACGAAGAGCTCGAAGCCGGGGATGCAGAACGTGTTCTGGACGTCGACCGCGAGCAGGCAGATACGGACGGCATCGGCCGCAGCCGGACGAATCCCCTGCTCAGCGGCCCAACGGCGAGCGTCGCGGGCGCGCTCCTCGTAGGGCACGCGCCAGACTTCTCCGACTCGCTCCGGCCGGTAGAACTGAGGCAGCGGGAGCTCGCGCATCGGCTCGAGTCTAGATCCGCCCTTCAGGTCGACCGCCTCGCTGCCGATGGGCAACCTGAATGCCGGACATCGGTCACCTTCTGACCCAGATCGGCGCCATTGCCCTGATCTGGCTGCCGCTCCTGATGGTCGGCCTGATCTGCTACCTGCTCTGGAGGACGCTGCAGGTGATGCCGCGCGTCCAGACGAAGTCGACCCAGCCCACCTCCGAGTCGTCCGTCTCCTGGGACGAGGTGGCCGGGCTCGACGAGGCCCGTGACGAGATGCAGGAGATCGTCGACTTCCTGCGGGACTCGAAGCGCTTCGCGAAGCTCGGCGCGCGCGTGCCGAAGGGAATCCTCCTCTACGGGCCGCCCGGGACGGGCAAGACTCTGCTCGCAAAGGCGGTCGCCCGCGAGTCGGGCGCCAACTTCTACTCACAGAGCGCCTCGGCGTTCGTCGAGATGTTCGCCGGCCTCGGCGCGGCCCGCATCCGCAAGCTCTTCGAGCAGGCGCGCAAGGATGCGCCCGCGATCGTGTTCATCGACGAGCTCGACGCGGTCGGCACCGCCCGCGGTGGAACCGGCTTCAACCGTGAGCAGGACCAGACCCTGAACCAGCTGCTGGTCGAGCTCGACGGCTTCAACAACCGCGACCAGGTGATCGTCATGGGCGCGTCGAACCGCCTCCAGGATCTCGATGCCGCGCTTCTCCGGCCGGGCCGTTTCGATCGCCAGATCCTCGTCTCGCCGCCCGACCTCGCCGGTCGTGAGGCGATCCTCCGCGTGCACACGCGAGGCAAGCCGCTCGCCTCGGACGTCGACCTGGCCGCGATCGCACGTCAGACCGCGGGCCTGACCGGCGCCGACCTGGCCAACATCGCGAACGAGGCGGCCATCTTCGCCGGCCGCGAGAACCAGCAGTACATCCACCACATCCATTTCGACAACGCGATGGAGCGCGTCATCGCCGGCCTCCAGCAGCGCCGCGTGATGAGCGAGAAGGAGAAGCGCATCCTCGCCTACCACGAGGGCGGCCACGCGCTCATGTCGCACCTGATGGGCGAGAGCTTCCCAGTCTCGAAAGCCACGATCGTCCCGCGCGGACAGGCGCTCGGCTACACGTTCAACCTGCCCGAGGAGGACCGCTACCTACACACACGCGAGGAGTTCATCGACTGGATGAAGATCGCCCTCGCCGGCCGCGCCGCGGAGCAGGTCGTCTTCGGCCGCGTCACGAACGGCGCTGCCAACGACCTCGAGAAGGTGACTCAGCTCGCGCGCTCCATGGTGTTCGAGTACGGCATGTCCGAAGGGGTCGTGTCCCGGACGATGCGCGCTGACAACTACGCGCTGTCCGAGGAGACGAAGCGCGTCCGCGACCAGGAGCAGGCGCGGCTGACCGACGACGCCTACGACGAGGCCGTGCGGCTCATCACGAAGCATCGCGTCGCACTGGACCGCCTCGCGCAGGCGTTGCTCGAGAAGGAGACGCTCGTCCGCGACGAGATGATGGCGCTCCTGTCCGACGTCGAGCCCGAGTCACGCGCCAGCGAGACCGTGGGCCGGGTCGTCCCGCTGCCCCGCGCCGAAGAAGCCCCCGACGGAGCCGGCCCCGGCAGCCGATAGCATCCTCTTCGGTGCGGGCGAAGGGGATTCACCATCTCGGCGTTGCGGTCGACGACCTCGACGAGGCGGTCGACACGTACGAGCGGCTGTTCGGCGGCGAGGTCGAGGGTCGCGACACGCTCGAGTCGCAGGGCGTCGAGGCCGTGGCCGTGCGGATGGGCCAGAGCCGCGTCGAGCTTCTCGCCTCGCTCGGCGACGACACTCCCGTGGGGAAGTTCCTGGCGAAACGAGGCCCTGGGATGCACCACGTCGCGTACGAGGTCGACGATCTGCCGCAGGGCCTCGCCGACCTGGCCGGACAGGGCGTGCACCTGATCGATGACGTGCCGCACCGGGGTCTCTTTGGCATGCAGGTCGCTTTCGTGCATCCTGAGTCCGTGCACGGCGTTCTCGCAGAGCTGGTGACCGTTGGCTGACGATCGGATCCGGATCGAGATCGGCTTCGACGGCGGCCAGGTGATGAGCGCGCACGTCCAGACCTCGGCCGCGGACGAGCTCGAGCAGTCGCTCGACGGCGCGGGCTCCGGCGCGACGGTGCAGATCGAGGCCGAGGACGGGCGCTACACGATCCCGCTCTCGCGCATCGTCTACGTGAAGCGGTACTCGCGCGAAGGCCGCGTCGGCTTCAGCGGCGGTTAGAGCGGGGTTACAAGCACGCGCCTTTGGGCACCACCTTCAGTGGATGGTGCAAGGGGCAGCGTCGCGAAGCGGCCACGGTGCAGATGTCGACCTGCGTTTTCTCGTCGCGCGCGCGCAGGAGGGCGATCGTGCCGCGCTCGAGGAGCTGTACCTGGTGCACTTCGACCGCGTCTACGGCTACCTGTACGTCACCGCGGGGAACCGGGACGACGCCGAGGACCTCACGACGCAGACGTTCCTGCGCATGCTCGAGTCGATCGGCCGCTTCCGCTGGCAGTCGTCGCCGTTCTCGGGCTGGCTGCTACGGATCGCGCACAACCTCGCGGTCGACCATTTCCGCGCGCAGCAGCGGATGCAGGTCGAGCCCGACGTGCCCGAGCGCGAAGGAGAACCGTCTGCCGAGTCGGAGGCGCTGGGCTCGATCGGGCAGTTCGGGATGCTGGAGCTGATCGACCGCCTGTCGCCCGAGCAGCGCCAGGTGCTCACGCTCAAGTTCCTGTTCGGGTTCGGGAACGCGGAGACGGCCGGGATCCTCGGCAAGTCCGAAGGCGCCGTGAAGTCGCTCCAGCACCGCGCGCTCGCGTCGCTCGAGAAACAGCTCGTGCGCGCGTAGTAGCGTCTCGACATGCCGCTCGACGTCGGGATCGTCGGCCTGCCCGGGGCCGGGAAGACGACGCTCTTCACTGCCCTGACCGGCGTGTCGCAGACCGCGTACGGCCAGGAGCACGTCGGCGTCGCGCCGATTCCCGACGAGCGGCTTGAGCCGATCGCCGAGGTCGAGGGCTCGGCCAAGACGACACCCGCGACGGTCAAGCTCGTCGACCCGCCGGGCCTGGGCGCGGCTGTCCTCGGGGAGCTGCGCAAGGCCGATGCGCTGCTTGCCGTTCTGCGCGGGTTCGGTCCCGAGGCGGACCCGGGACACGACCTCGAGACGATCGGGCTCGAGCTCGTCGTCGCGGACCGTGACCACGTCGAGAAGCGCCTCGAGCGGGTCCGGACGATGGCGAAGGGAGGCGATCCGCAGATCCGAGACGAGGTCTCCGAGCTCGAGCGAATTCTCGAGCACGTCGAGGCAGGCGGGCCGCTCAGCGCCTACGAGCCGGGCTTGCCCCCGGAGCTCGAGCCGCTGACGACGAAGCCGCTCGTCCAGATCGTGAACGGCGACGGCGGCATCGACCTCAAGCTCGAGGCGGAGCTCGCCGAGCTCTCGCCAGAGGAGGCGGCCGAGTTTCGCGACGGGCCCGGCGGGTTCGAGCAGGTGCTGTCGAACCTGTTCGAGACTGCAGGCCTGCTCACGTTCTTCACTGGTGGCGAGAAGGAGACGCGGGCGTGGACGCTCGGGCAGGGGCTGACCGCGCTCGACGCGGCGGCCACGATCCACACCGACATCGCGCGTGGCTTCATCCGCTGCGAGGTGATTGCGTGGCGCGACCTCGTGGAGGCGGGGAGTCGCGCCGAGGCCGCCCGCCGCGGCCAGCAGCGGCTGGAGGGGAAGGACTACGTCGTCGCCGACGGAGACATCCTCAACATCCGCTTCAACATCTAGCAGCAGTCCGAGCCGCAGTCGCAGTCCGGGCCGCATTCGCAATTGCAACTCACGGGGCGCCTCCTTCCATCGATGATTGTCGATGTAACGTCTAGCTGTTACATTGAAGTTTGTCAATGAAGAAGCTTCCGACGATAACGTGCTGCTCGCCCGGAGCTCCGCCGCTCAAGCCGAAGGAGTTCGAAAGCCTCTCGGCACGCTTCAAGGCGCTTGCCGACCCGACCCGGCTCGCGATCGTCAACCGGCTGGCGAATCGGGACGCCGCCTGCGTGTGCGAGTTCGACTCCCTGGGACTCTCCCAGCCGACGATCTCGCACCACCTGAAGGTGCTGCGCGAGGCCGGCCTGATCGAGGTCGCCTACAAGCGGCGGACGTTTTCGTTCTATCGCCTCGTCCCGGAGGCGGTGGAGGCGCTCGCCTTCGCTCTCGGCGGCGCGGCGCAGCCGGAGCTCGTGCTCGCGACCGCGGAGGGCACCGTTGCCCGCTGAGAAGGTCCTCTTCGTCTGCATCGGGAACGCTGGCCGGTCACAGATGGCGCAGGCCTTCGCCGAGCGGGCCGGGCTCGAGGCGCGCTCCAGAGGGTCGCACGCCGAGGCGCACCTCCATCCCGAGGTCGTCGAGGTGATGGGTGAGCTCGGCATCGACCTCAGCAGCCGCGTTCCGCACCAGCTGGCCGACGAGGACGTCGAATGGGCCGACCTCGTCGTGACGATGGGCTGCGGCGACGCCTGCCCGGTGCTGCCCGGCAAGCGTTACCTCGACTGGAAGATCCTCGATCCGATGGGGCTGCGGATCGAGATGGTGCGCGAGATCCGCGACGAGATCGCCGGCCTCGTCGACGAGCTCGCTACGCCTCCGGTACCGGCCGAGTAGCGGCGACCGCGTCGAGCTGGTTCGCGTGGTAGAGCACCGCTGCCTCGGCCGTGCGCGCGGCGCGCGCGTCGTGGTGCGAAGCGACCGCGTGCAGGAGCTCGGCGCGGACTCCGGCCTCGAGCGGAGCCGCCCGCTCCTCGATCAGGCGCAGGCCCAGGTGGACGTGACCGAGGAGACGCCCTTCTTCGGTCGGCTTGAAGACCGGACCACGCGTCAGCTCGGCGGTTCGGCCCACATCGTGGAGCAGCGCCGCGGCCAGTAGGAGGTCGGCGCGCAAACGCGGATGGACCTGCGCGATGTCGCGGCAGATCGTTGCGACCCCGACCGTGTGCTCGAGCAGCCCGCCCGCGTAGCTGTGATGACCTTCGACGGTCGCCGGCAGCGCACGGAGCCGCGCCCGGAGCTCCTCGTCACCGACGAAGCGTCCGACGGCGGCCTTCAGGCCCGCGTGCGAGATCTCGCCCGCCAGGAACTCCAGGAATCCTTCGAGCTCGTCTGCGTCGCGCCGGATGCTCGGCGCCAGTGACTCGGGGTCGAGGTCCTCGGCCGGCTCGATCGAGCGGATCTCGAGCTGGAGCCGATCGCGGAACCGGTCGACGCGTCCCAGCACTCGGACGGCGTCGCCCTCGTCGAACCGGCTGTCGAGCAGGTCGACATCGCTCCAGACGCGCGCCTGGATCCGTCCGCTCGGGTCGACGAGCTCGAGGGCGAGGTACGGGGCCCCCGCACGGGTGCGCAGCCGCTCCTTCTTCGCGACCGCATAGATGCCTTCGACGACGCGGTCCTGCTCGAGCTCGGCGATTGCTGACACGTCACGAGTCTAGGTCCGGAAACGGATGGTACGGTGGCCCGCGATGGCCCAGGTCAAGCCGTTTTCGGCGCTTCGGTACGACACCGCGCGGGCCGGCCCGGTCGAGGATCTCGTCGCGCCGCCGTACGACGTGATCGGCCCGGCGGAGCGTGAGCAGTACCTCGCCCGCAGCCCGTACAACGTCGTTCGCCTGACGCTCCCCGACTCCGAGGAGCAAGCCGCCCGCGACCTGAGCTCGTGGCGCGAGAACGGCGTGCTCACAACCGAGGAGCCGGCGTTCTGGGCGCTGTCGCAAGACTACGTCGGCCCGGACGCGGTCGCGCGCACGCGGACGGGCGCCGTCGTCTCGTTGAAGATCGAGCCGTACGAGAAGGGCGTCGTCCTGCCGCACGAGCGGACGCACCGAGGGCCGAAGGAGGGCCGGCTGCGGCTTCTGCGCGCGACGCAGACCCAGCTCGAGCCGATCTTCCTCCTGTACGAAGGACGGACCCCGTTCACAGTTCCGGCCGGCGAGCCGGTGCTCGAGGTCGACGGCACGCGGGCCTGGCGCCTCGAGGATGACCGCCTCGGCGAGGCGTTCGCCGATCGGCGGTTGCTGATCGCCGACGGCCACCACCGCTACGAGACCGCGCTCGCCTACCACGAGGAGATGGGAACGCAGGCGAGTGGGTACATGATGGTCGTGCTCGTCAGTCTCGAGGATCCCGGGCTCACGATCTTCCCGACGCATCGCGTCTTCCGCGAACCGCCGCCCGATCTCCTTGCCGGCGAGCAGCGCGACGATCCCGAGTCCGCGCTCCAGGAGCTTCAGGAGCTCGAGCGCGGCCGGGCTGCGGTCGTCGTCTACGACGGACGGACGGAGCTGGCCCTCGACGGAGCGGGCGAGCTCGACGTCCAGCTCGTCGACCGGCTCGGCCAGGATGGCCTGAGCTACACCGCCGACTGGCGCGAGGCCGTCCGCGCCGTGGACGAGGGCGAGGCGGCCGTCGCGGTGCTCATGCGCCCGACCCGAATCGAGGACGTCTTCGAGGTCGCTGCGCGCGGCGAGACGATGCCGCAGAAGAGCACGTACTTCTATCCCAAGCTCGTCTCGGGGCTCCTCTTCCACCCGCTGGACGCGTGACGCCCTGGCTCGAGCTCTGCCGTGCCGCCGTCGGCGACGTCCGCCAGGTGCTGGACGGCATGCCGAGCCGCATCGAGCGCGAACCGGTCGTCGGAGCGGGCAAGGGCGGCGACGATACGACGGCGGTCGACGCGGCGGCGGAGGCTGCCATCCTCACGCGGCTCGAGCGGCTGCACGCCGACGAGGGCATCGACTTCCACCTCGTTTCCGAGGAGCTCGGCGAGCGCACGTACGGGCTGTCGCCGACGACGCACGTGGTCGTCGACCCGATCGACGGCTCCCTGAACGCGAAGCGCAACATTCCGTACTTCTCGGTCTCGATCGCGGTCGCAGAAGGCCCGAGGATGAAGGACGTCGTCTTCGGCTTCGTCCACGATTTCGGGTCGGGCGAGGAGTGGACCGCCACGCGTGGTGAAGGCGCCTGGCTCGACGGCGAGCGGCTCGGAGCCGTTCCGCCGAAGGACAAGATCGAAGTGCTCGCGCTCGAGGCGACGGTCGCGGCATCGATCGCGGACAAGGCAGTCGCGCTCGCCCCGCTCGCGCACCGCCTGCGCGTCATGGGGTCGCTCGCGCTCTCGCTCTGCTTTCTCGCCGCTGGCAGGGTCGACGCCGTCTGCTCGCTCAAGGAGGCGCGCGCCGTCGACATCGCTGCTGCGCAGCTGCTCCTGCACGAGGTCGGGCTGCCGATCATCTTCGTCGACGCGGGCCCGTTCGGCGAGGGGCCGCTCGACACCGCGGCACGCTCACCGGTTGCCGCGGCGGCAACGGAGGAGCTCTGCGAGCAGCTGGCGCACATCATTGCCACATGAGCTGCGAATAGGGTGCTCCGGCTGGAACTACGCGCACTGGCGTGAGGTGGTCTATCCGAAGGGACTCGGCCAGTCGCGGTGGCTCGAGCACTACGCGACGCTCTTCGACACGGTCGAGGTCAACAGCACGTTCTACCGGCTCCCGAGGCGCGACGCCGTCGCGCGCTGGGCCGAGCAGACGCCCGGCGACTTCGTGTTCGCCGTCAAGGCGAGCTGCTACCTGACGCATGTCCGCCGCCTGCGGGACCTGGGGCCTGGAGCCGAGCGCTTCTACGAGCGGATCGAGCCGCTTCTGCTGAAGATGGGCCCAGTCCTCTGGCAGCTACCGGCGAACTTCCGCCGCGACGACGATCGGCTCGGTCAAGCGCTCGGGCAACTTCCGCCGGGCCGCCACTGCTTCGAGTTCCGCCACGCGAGCTGGTTCGTGCCCGAGGTCTACGAGCTGCTCCGGTCGCGCGGCGTTGCGCTCGTGATCGGCGACCACCCCGAGCGTCCGTTCCAGTCGCACGAGCTGACCGCCGACTGGACGTTCATCCGCTTCCACCACGGACATCACGGCCGGAATGGCAACTATTCGGAGCGTGAGCTCGACGCGTGGGCCGACCGGATCAGGCGCTGGCGCCGCCGCGGAGGCGTCTACGCCTACTTCAACAACGACTGGAACGGCTTCGCAGTACGGAACGGGCGCTCACTGAGGTCGAAGCTCGGTGTCTGATTCGCCGCATCAGCGGCGCGCTGCCGCCAAACTGCGCGCCGGCATCCTGCTCTGGCTGCTCTCGTGGGTGCCGATTCCGATCCTGTTCGGGATCAGCGGTTGGGCGCGCTATGCGGTCTGGGGCGTGCAGATCGTGGTCGGCCTGGCCGGGCTGGCCCTCGCAGGGTCGGCGTTCTTCGATGCGGTGAAGCAGCTCGGCTGGAGGCGCGCGCCGGCAGCCCTGGGGCGCGCGCTCATCCATGGCGACGACCAGCCTGCAGTCCCGGCCTGAGACCCTTCGTTGCTACGCTCGCCGTGATGGATCCACCCACGCCGGAGCAGATCACCGAGGCGCTCTCGAAGGTCATCGACCCCGAGTTGAAGCGGCCCGTCACCGAGCTCGACATGGTGCGGGAGGTGCGCGTCGAGGGCACGCACGTCGCGGTGAAGATCGCGCTCACCGTCGCCGGGTGCCCCCTGCGCGACAGCTTCGAGAACCAGGTGAGTGAGCACGTCATGCCGCTGCCCGGGGTCGAGTCGGTCTCCCTCGAGTTCGACGTCATGAGCCCGGAGGAGCGCGCCAAGCTGACGCAGCGGCTGCGCGGTGGGGTCACCGGTCGCTCGCAGGGGCTGTCCGTCGACGCGTCGACCCGTGTGCTCGCAGTCGCGAGCGGCAAGGGCGGAGTCGGCAAGTCGACGCTGTCGGTCAACCTCGCGGCCGCGTTCGACCGCCTGGGTCAGCGCACCGGGATCCTCGACGCGGATGTCTACGGGCACTCGATCCCACTCATGCTGGGCGTCACGCAGCGGCCGGTCGTCGTCGACAAGATGATCGTGCCACCGGTGCGCGGCGACCTGAAGCTCATGTCGATCGGCTTCTTCCTCGAGGAGAACTCACCCGTCATGTGGCGCGGCCCGATGCTGCACCGGGCGCTCGAGCAGTTCCTCTCCGACGTGCACTGGGGCGAGCTGGACACGCTCGTCGTCGACATGCCGCCGGGAACCGGCGACGTCTCGATCTCCCTCGGACAGCTCTTGCCGCGGGCCGAGGTCGTCGTCGTGACGACCCCGCAGCCCGCGGCGCAGCAGGTCGCCGTGCGCGCGGCTCAGATGGCCCAGAAGACCGGCATGCGCCTGATCGGAGCGCTCGAGAACATGTCGTATCTCGTCGGCACGGGCGAGGAGCTGTTCGGCTCGGGTGGCGGCGACGCGCTTGCAGCAACGATCGATGCCCCGCTTCTCGGCAGGATCCCGCTCGATCCGCGTCTCCGCGAGCAGGCAGATCTGGGCGAGCCGCTCGTCTGGACCGAGCCGGAGAACGAGACGGCGCGCGCGATCTTCGAGGCTGCCGCGGCGATCACGGACGCCGCTCGCGAGCCGGGCACCGTCAAGAAGCCGCTGCCGTTGGCGACGTAGAAACGCGAAGAGCGCCCGGAGGCGCTCCTCGCGTCCAGTTCCGGCGGCTTTCTAGCAGCCGCCGCGGTAGAGCAGGGCGGAGTTGTCCGGTGCGACGGGCGTGTTCGCTCCGAGCTCTCCGGACACGGTGTTGCCGATCACGGTCGCCGACATGTTGGCGAGCAGTCGGGCCCATGGAGCCCAGACCTGTCCGGTCGCGAGACCGTCGAGATGGTTGCCGTTGTCGATGACGCCCGAGAAGTGCGCGTTCGCGTGCGGGCGGCCGCCCTTCCCCGGGTGCATCGGCGACGTCGCCTTCGAGCGCCAGGTCCCGGTGAACCACCCGTCGCCGGTGGTCTCGTTCACGACCGTGCGCGTCGAGATGACGAGATTGCCGCCGAGCCGCGGCTCGGCGCTCGTCGCCGTTCCGCGCCAGGTCGCGTTCGTGATCCGGAACGTGTTGCCCTCGGACGTGCAGGTCCGGCTGTGCGACCGGGTCTGGTCCGCGGTGAAGGCCGCGGAGACGTCCGCAGTCTGTGGGTGCGGCTGCGTGGCCGCAGCGACGCCGACGACAACGAACAGGCCGACTGCTGCGAGCCAGAAAAGATGCTTTCGCATGCCGATCGTTCCCCCTTTCATAGTTCTGCCAGTGACAATCACGCTTGGCCGTGAAGACTTCGGGTGTTCGTCGTAAAGGTTTTGTGAGGACCGCATGAGCCGTGACGACGTGCTCGCGACGCTGCGTGGGCTCGGCTATGACGACGCCGATTCCAAAACGCTCGCCGACCACTTTCTCGACGCCGAGGCGCGCGGGAAGCGTGGTCACGGGCTGACGCGCGTCGAGTGGTTGACGACGCTCGACGACCTCGAGCCCGACGCGAAGCCCGAGCGCGTCGTCGCCGAGCCGGGCTTCGAGCGCTGGGACGGGCGGGGCGCGCTCGGGTACCTCACCCTGGCTGCGATCTGCCGCGCGCAGCTCGCGGATCCACCGGCGCACGCGCGGGTGATCGTCGCGGCGCGCTGCTTCCCGACCGGGATGCTCGGCTACTGGGTGCGCAAGCTCGCGGACGGAGGGCTCGTCGCGGCGTTGACCGCTACCTCGCCGGCGCGGCTCGCTCATCCGGAGGGCGGAGAGCCGCTCGCCGGGACGAACCCGCTCGCGATCGCGATCCCGAGCTCGGACGGGAGCCCGGTCGTCGCCGACGTGTCGATGGGAGCCGTGACCTACGGCGACGTGCTCGCGGGCGTGGCGACGAACGCCGAGCTCGTCCCGTTCGGCGGCGAGCAGGCGCACAAGGCATTCGCGCTCGCGGTCGGCCTCCAGCTGCTCGTGGATGCGCTGATCGGAGACGGATTCGGCGCCGTCATGCTCGTCGCGCGGCCGGAAGCAGACCCGGTTCCGGCGCTACGAGCCCGCGCCGGTCGAGTCAGGCTCCCCGGCGATCGCTGAGAACCCCGGCTCGTCGCGGATCGAGTCCAGGTCGGAGTCCGTGCGCGCGTTGTCCCGGAAGTCCGGGTCGAGCTCGATCGCGCGGCGCAGGTGCTCGAGCGCCTCGGGCTTCTTCCCGGTCAGCGCGTAGGCGCAGGCGAGGTTGAACTCCGAGGTCGGGTCGTCCGGGCTCTCGGCGAGGAGCTCATGAAGCCCGTCGATCGCCTTGTCGTACTCGTGGTCGGCGAAGAAGCCGAGGATCGGCGCCTGCCGCTCCCACTGCGACGGCGTGAACGCGACGCCCGGCGCGCTCCCGACGGCGAGCACCGTCGTCCCGGCCTCCACGGCGACCGCCTTGCGCTTCGCCTCCGGATCGCGAACGAACACGAACGTGCCGTACGGGGCATCGATTTCGTCGCCGTCGACGGTGAACGTCGCGTGGCCGTCGGACACGAAGTACAACTCCTCGTGGCGCCCCGCACGCGGGCCCGCCTCGTCGTGCTCGCTGATCACGTTGGCGCCGACCTTTGCGCCCGTGTACGCGTTGACGCCGAACGACGAGATGCCGAAGTGCGAACGCACCATCGCCCAGCGCGGACCCTGGCCGAAGTCGAGCGTCAGGTCCGAGATGTGCGCGCTGCCGCTCACGCCGGAAACTCCGGGTCGTCTCGCAGCCAGTCGAAGTCCTCGTCCTTCTCGGCGTACTTCTTCGCGGCCGGGTCGAGCTCGATCGCGCGCCGCAGCTCCTTGATCGCTCCGTCGCGGTTCTTCGTCAGCGCCTCGAGACAGGCGAGGTTGTAGTGCCCCTGCCACGCGTCGTCGTGCTCGGCCACGTACGCGGTCAGGTGCTCCCGCGCCTTGAGCTCGTCGCCGCTCCGGTAGTAGCCGAAGGCGACGAAGACCTCCTCCCAGGCGGAGACCTCGTGCGGCACGCCCGGCTTCGCCCCGACTGCGAGCACGGTCGTCCCTGGCTCGGTTGCGACGGCTCCGCGCTTCGTGCCCGGCTCCGCGTAGATGAACGTGCCGGCCGGAGCATCGATCTCCTCGTCCCCGAGCACGAACGTCGCGCGGCCGCTCGCGACGAAGTAGAGCTCCTCGTGGCCGTCCTGCTCGTGGTGCTCCTCGACGACGCGCTCCGTGCCCTGCTCGGCGGTGTACGCATTCGTGCCGAAGGCCGTGATCCCGAGCCGACGGCGAACGGGGCGCCACAGGAGGCCCTCGTCGTCGACCGGGAAGCGGTCGAGCTCGTCCAGGTGGACGACTTCGTATGGCTTCTCGGTCATGTCCTTCGCAACGCCTTCAGGACCACCGGGTCGATCGCCTCGATGCCGTCGACGCGATCCTCGAGGTTTTCCTTCCCGGTCCAACGCGTGAACGAATCCTCGAGCTCCCCGTCGTAGCCGAGCTGTGCGAGCCGTTCGCGGAGCTCCGCGGCCAGCTCGTCGTCGACCGGGACCCACTTGTCGCGCGGAGTCACTCCGAAGATCTCGTCGTGGAGCGTGTGGATGCGGCGCAGCTCCTCGATCGGGCGCTCGTGGTCCTCGACGCGGAGCTCGACGACGACGTCCGACATGCCCGCGTAGCCCCCGTTGCGCTGGACGACGAGGAGCGCAGACGACTGCTGGCCGCGGCTGTCCCCGCCTGCTTCCTCGGCCGCTGCGAGGCAGTCGATGAGGCGCACCGCCAGCGGGCCGCTCGTCGACTCGAACGTCTCGGCTAGCGCGTCCACGGTCTCCGGGTTGACGAGGATGTTTCCCTGCGCGGCGTAGTGCGTGCCCGTGCGCCCGCCGGCCCAGTCCATGCACTCGCTTCCCGTGTAGGTCGCCGCGTTGCCCTCGCCGTCGACGACGCCGAGCTGACGGTGGTCGCGGCCCTCGTCCTCTCCGGTCAGCTTGTCGACGACCTCCTGCGCGGACAGGCCCTCGCGGAGCAGCTGGAGCCCGTTGGGCCCGTAGCGAGGGTTCGCGTACGCCTGTGTCGCGATCGCGCCCACGTGCGGCTCTGCCCACGGGACGACGGAGCCGACCGACAGGAACTTCGACTGCACCGAGACGCCCCACTGCTGTGCCTCGAGGTCGCAGGCGACGATCGAGTAGGTGGCGATCAGCGGCTCAGCCATACGTGGCCTCGATCAGATCGATCTCCGTCAGCTCCTTCGTCGGCACCAGCACGCAGGCTACTTCCGGGCGGGCCAGGGCCGCCAGCACTTTCGCTTCGCTGTCGGCGCGGACGACGACCGGCGTGCCGTCCTCGTGCGCCTTCCGCAGCGTGGCGTCGTCGAGCTCGTCGAGCACGAGGGGCTCGGTGGGGAACTCGATCTCACCTTCGAGTGCGAGCTGGGGCACCTGCTGATGCGTCGCGCCGAACCAGCGCGTTCTCAAACCTCGACCGTCTCTCCCGGCTGCATCTCGACGATCTCGACCTCGGACGGCGCGAGCTTCCGCAGCTCGTCGGGCGTCCCCGCGAGCAGTGGAAACGTCCCGTAGTGGCACGGAATGCACTTCGAGGCCCCCAGGAACTCGAGCGCGACCGCGGCCTCCTTCGGGTCCATCGTGAAATGCCCGCCGATCGGCAGCACCGCGACGTCCGGCGCGTAGAGCCGCTTGATCAGCTGCATGTCGCCGAAGACGTTCGTGTCGCCCGCGAAGTAGATCTTCGTCCCGTTCTCGACCTCGAACACGAAGCCGACGGGCTCGCCGAGGTAGACCATGTGGTCGTCGTCCATCGTGCCGCTCGAGTGCTGCGCGTGCGTGAGCGTGACCTTGACGCCGCCCAGGTCGACCGTCCCGCCCTTGTTCGGGTCGCGGATCTTGTCCTCCGGGACGACCTTCTTCATCCAGCAGAGCCAGTCCGCGAGCTCGACCGGCGCCACGACGACCGGGTTGTGCTTCTCGACCAGGTCGAACGTGTTTCCGACGTGGTCGTCGTGGCCGTGCGTCAGCGCGATGGCGTCGACGCGTTCCGGCTCCTTCTCGCCCTCGGGGCACTTCGGGTTGGTCAGCCACGGGTCGACGTAGATCCGCTTTCCTCCCGGCGAGTCGAAGCGGAAGGTGCCGTGGCCGAGCCAGGTCAGTTGAACGTCGGGCATCTCTCTCCTTTCCTAGGCGACGCGCCTGAGACTAACCGAGGCGAACGAGCCGGAAAGCCTGCACCGGCTCGCTCTTTCCCTTGAGCTCGAGCGGGCCCAGCGGCTCGAGGATCGCGCCGGTCAGCTCGCCGGCCGTGGTCGCCCCGATCACGACCCTGCCCGGCTCCGCTTCGGCTTGGAGGCGCGCAGCGAGGTTCGTCGTGTCGCCGATTGCGGTGAAGCTCCGCTGTTCGAGCGCGCCGACGTTTCCGATCACCGCGGGTCCGCTGTTGACGCCGACGCGGAAGCGCGGCCACTCCGGTCGGCCGTGCGCAACCGCCTCCGAGGCATCGGTGAACTTGAGCGCCGCGCGGGCGGCCCGCTGTGCGTGGTCGGGTTGGTCCGTCGCCGCGTTGAAGACGACCAAGACGGCATCGCCTGCGAAGCGCTCGATCATCCCGTCCTCGGTCGCGACCGCGGGCACGACCTCGGCCCAGTACGCGTTCAGCATGGCGACCACCTCCGGCGGCGTCGAACGCTCGGAGAAGGCCGTGAAGCCCTGAAGGTCGGCGAAGAGAACGCTCACTTCCCGCTGCTCGCCGCCGAGCTCGCCCGCGCCGGGCTGCTCGCGGAGCCTCGTCATCAGTTGCGGCGAAAGGTACGGGCTGAAGAGCTCGTCCAGGCGTCGGAGCTCGCCCGCGGCCTGCTCGAGGAGCCGCCGCTCCTCCTCGCTGAAGTCGCCGCCCACGTCCTGCGAGTCGACGGCGCGGCTCAGCGCCTGCGCATAGCGGCGGTCGACGAGCTCGCCAGTGTGCTCCAGGTAGAGGTCCTTGAAGAGTGCTGCGGTCGAGCGTCTGCGACGGTACTCCTGGCGCGCGACGAACGCGACGAGGCCGAACGCGACGGCCATCAGCACGTGCCACTCCCACCACGAGGCGTGCCAGTTGTGGCCGAAGGCGATCGCGACCATCGCCTCGGCGAGCAACGTGAAGGCGGCCGCGACGGCCGCGGGCATCGCGGCCGGTCTCTGCCGATAGAGCTGGACGTACCGCACCGCTGCGAACGCGTAGAGCGGAAGCCCGAGCACAGCGAGCCCGTACAGAGGGCCGTGGGCTTCCTCCTCGGTCAGGGCGCGGTCGAGCGGTGCCAGCCCGGAGAGCGAGTAGACGCACCACGCGCCGAGGAGCCCGAAGACGATTCCGCGCAGGAGCCACTGGCGCCGCATGACCCCCGCCGAGGCCGACGGCGAGAGGTCGAGCGCCGATGCCGCTGCGAAGATGCTTGCGATCGCGAGACCGACAGGAGTTGCGACGATGAAGCCCGCGTTCTTCTTCTCGAGCAGGACTCCAGGAGTCGCGAGCGCATGCAGCGCCAGGAAGCCCGCGCTCGTCACGAACGCGAGGGAGACGAGGAAGAGACGGGCGTCGTCGAGCCGGCGCGCGGCCTCTCCGGACAGGTATCCGAGGACGACGCTGAGCAGCGCCGTGATCAGCACGAGCCAGAAGTGGGCCGGATGGTGCTCCCAGTGGACGTCCAGGCTCGGTTCGCTGAGCAGGGCCACGAGGCCGACGAGCGGGATCGCAAGCGGGATCAGCCAGCGGGCCACGCCCGACCCTAACCCGGGAGGACCATGAGGGTCTCCGCCGAACTGCGGGCCATGCGACGCTGGCTCCCGATCGCGATCGTGCTCGCCGCAGCCGTGGCCCAGGCGGTCGGGATGCGCGACATCGCCTTCTATCTCCTGCTCGTCGCGGTGCCGATTGTCGCTGCGACGGCGCTCACGGTCTTCGGAGAGCTCCTCGACAGCCGGTTCGAGCCGGCGGAGTCGCTCCAGGCGCTGCTCTACGGCGTGGCCCTGCTCCTGCTCGTCCTCGGTGCGGCCGCCGGATCGACGGCGTTCGCGCTGTCTGCATGCCTCGCCACCTTCGCGCTCCAGGCGCTGCTGGGTGTCGGCGTCGAGCTGAAGAAGCCGGCGACAGGCGGACTTGGCGAGACATAGTCTGAGCCGCTGGGCCGCACTGCTCGCCCCGAGGCCGGGTCCTCAGTCGCCCCGGTAATGGCGATTACCGGGGCTCCCTGCGTCCGCGGCCGCGGAACGACCATCGCGCCCCAGCGACGAGCGATGTCCCGCCGAGTCCGCTCGAGCTAGAGCGGTAGCGTCGTGGCGGCGCTGCGCGCGAAGTCGACGAGCGGCTGCACCGCGAAGAACGCGCCCACGTTCACGACCATCGCGATGAACGCCGCGCTCGAGAGCATGATCTCGCGCGGCGGGGAGCCGCCGATCGGCGCCAGGCCGAGCTCCGCGGCGGGACGCATGTACATCGCCCTGATCACCGCGAGGTAGTAGTAGAGGCTGACGAGCGTCGCGAGCACGCCGACGATGACGAGCCAGTTCCAGCCCGCCTCCGAGGCGGACGAGAAGATCAGGAACTTCCCCATGAACCCGCCGGTCAGCGGAAAGCCCGCGAAGCCGAGCATGAACGTCGCCATCGAGAAGCCGAGCAGCGGCCGCTCCCACCCGAAGCCGGCGAGGTTGTCGAGCGTGACCGCCTCGCCGAGCTCGCGCTCGCGGGCCGCGACGACGGCGAACGCGCCGATCGAGATCGCCGAGTACGGGATCAGGTAGTAGAGGAGCGCGCGGACGCCGAGCTCGTTGTCCGCGGAGACCGCGATCAGCATGAAGCCCGCGTGCGAGATCGAGGAGTACGCGAGCAGCCGCTTCACGTTCGCCTGCACGAGCGCGGCGATGTTGCCCCAGGCGAGCGAGATCACTGCGAGCACGGCGACGGCGATCGTCCACACGTCCTTCTCGTCCGGGAACGCGACCGTGAGCACGCGGTACATGAGGACGAGCGCGACCGTCTTCGTGGCCGCGGCCATGAAGCCGGTGATCGGCGTCGGTGCGCCTTCGTAGACGTCCGGCGTCCACATGTGGAACGGTGCGGCCGACGACTTGAACGCGAGCCCGGCCAGGAGCATTGCCAACCCGACGAGGAGGAGCGGGTCGCCGGTCAGGTCCTGCGCGCTCGTCGCCTGGGCGATCGCCGAGTAGCCGAGCTCGCCGGTGGCGCCGTAGATCAGGGCGGATCCAAAGAGCAGGACGGCCGAGCCCATCCCGCCGATGATCAGGTACTTGAGCCCGGCCTCGAGCGAGCCGACGAGGTCGATCTCGATCGCGCACAGGACGTAGAGGCAGACCGAGAACCACTCGAGCCCGAGGAAGAGCGTCATCAGGTTCCCCGACTGGACGAGAAAGGCCATGCCCGCTCCGGCCGTGACCAGGAGCGCGTAGTACTCGCCGATGTGGTCCTCGCGCATGCGGGCCGAGTAGGACACGAACACGGTGAGCAGGCCTGCGCCCATGACGAGGATCTGCGTGAAGGCGGCGTAGCGGTCGCGGAAGATGGTGTCGGCGACGACGAGGCTCCCGTCCGGGGTCTCGATGTAGACGAGGAGCGCGAGCACGCCCCCGGCGATGAACCCGAGCGCGCAGAAGAAGGCGGCGAACGGGCGCAGGATCCAGCGCGGCATGAAGGCGCCGGAGAGCAAGCAGATCGCCGCGGCGCCGAGCGCGGCCAGTGAGGGCGAGAGCGCGAACCAGTCGACGGACGGCGTGTCGATCACTTGGTCACGCTCGCTCTGACGAAGTCCATCCGGCCCTCGGGCGGCTGGTCGTTTGGACGCGCTGGGTTGAGGAGGCGCAACGGGGTCGGGGTGACTGAGGTCGCGATCGTGTTGCCGGTGATCGCAGCGGGCCAGGCCGAGAGCGCGAGCAGGCAGCCCACGAGCGGGAGGACGATTCCGAGCTCGGCGGGGCGCAGGTCGAGCGCCGCGGCGGGAACCGCCGGCCCCTGCTCGCGATGCAGCACGGCCGAGATCAGCCGCAGCATGTACATCGCGGCGAGCACGAT